>FWPU01004777.1_pt1 | contig 28913 bp, 40 predicted proteins | sample 2228361 | NCBI WGS metagenome assembly FWPU01 (sample SAMEA103939777, study PRJEB20133) | metagenome | reverse complement strand
GCCACGCCTCATTCCTAGCTTTATAATCCGGGTATAGCCACCGGGGCGTTCCTTGTACTTGGGGGCTATTTCATCAAAGAGCCTCTTCAACACGCTTTTATCGCTTATAATCTCTGCCGCTTGTCTCCGAGCGTGAAGGGTTCCCAGTTTAGCCAGGGTTATAACCTTCTCGGCAAACCTTCTCAACTCTTTTGCCCTTGTGTCCGTCGTCCTAATCCTTTCGTGGCGAAGAAAATCGGTAACCATATTTCGAAGCATGGCTTTCCTGTGCTTTGTAACCACGCCGAGCTTTCGTCCCAGTCTCTTATGTCGCATCCAGAGTCCTCCAAAATGTCAGGAATGAGAAACCCTCTTCTCATTCTTTTCGTTTATCCGCTTGGCCTTCTCCGTCTCGAATACCTCCTTATTAATCTTGAGTCCGAGACCGAGACCGAGTTCGGAGAGTCTGTCTTTTATTTCCAGGAGTGAACGTTTGCCGAAGTTCTCGAGGTTTAATAGCTCTTCCTCCGTCTTCTGGACCAAATCCCCGGTCAAAACGACGCCAGCCTTTCTCAGGCAGTTCAATGACCTCGCCGAGAGTTCCAGGTCATCGATGGAAGTAAAGAGCACCTCTTCCGTCCCGCCTATCTCCTTTTCTTCCTCCACCTCCGATACACTATCCACATCCCTTTCGTCAAAATTTATGAACACGGTAAGCTGATGTTTCAGGATTTTTGCCGCGTACGCCAGCGCATCCTCGGGAAGTATGGTGCCGTTAGTCCAGATTTCCAGCGTAAGCCTTTGATAATCTGTTCTCCTGCCCACCCTGGCGTTGGTAACCATGTAGTTCACCTTTCTTATGGGTGAAAAAAGGGCATCGATAGGTATAACCCCTATCGCCCCCTGTACCTCCCCCCGCCTCTCCACCGGCTGATAGCCCTGCCCCATCTCTACTGACATCTCCATCTCCAGCTTTGCTCCCTCCGAGAGTGTAGCTATGTGGTGATTCGGGTTTAGGACTTCAACCTGATGCCCGGTAATAATATCCCCGGCTTTGACGTCGCATTCCCCCATTGCGCTAATTCTCAAGGTCTGAGGCTCGTAGGTATGCATCCTAAGCTCAACACCTTTAAGGTTCAATATAACCTCCGTTACGTCCTCTTTAACACCCGGTATGGTGGAAAACTCATGCAATACCCCTTCAATCTTGATCGAGGTTATAGCAGGACCTTGAATTGAGGAAAGAAGTACCCTTCTCAAGGCATTTCCCAGGGTTATTCCATATCCACGCTCCAGCGGCTCGCATATAAATTTTCCGTAAAACGGGTTAGAAACACGCTCATCCTTCTCCAACTTTTTGGGTCTTATAAGATCCTGCCAGTTTCTCTGAAAATCCTTCAACTTGCCTCCCTCCTTTTCGAATTGCGGATTGTAGGTTTCGGATTTCGGAATTAAAGATTTTTTAAATCCGCAGTCCGTTATCCGAAATCCGCAATTGATCCGGTTATACTCTTGAATAAAACTCCACTATAAGCTGCTCTTCGATAGGAATAGTTACGTCCTCTCTAGCGGGCAGCTTTTTTATAACCCCTCTGTAGTTTTCCCTATCCAGCTCAAGCCACTCCGGGAATCCCCTTCTGGCCAGTCCGTCGAGCGACAGATTAATCCTGTCCAGCTTTCGGCTACCCTCCGCTATCTCGATAACGTCTCCGATTTTTACCTGGTAGGAAGGAATATCCACCTTTTTGCCGTTCACCAGGACATGGCCATGGCGTACCAATTGCCGCGCTTCTTTTCTCGAACTGGCGAATCCCAGGCGGTATAAAGAGTTATCCAGTCTCCTCTCCAGGAGGGAAATAAGCAGTTTGCCGGTTACCCCCTTGACCCGGGAAGCCTTCTCGAAATAGCTACTAAATTGTTTTTCGGTAAGCCCGTAAATACGTTTGACCTTCTGTTTTTCCCTGAGCCTTATTCCGAACTCTGAAAACTTGGAGCGCAGCCGTCCGTGTTCCCCCGGAGTTTGGTCTGGCCTCTTCTCCACGGCGCATTTTTCGGTGTAACACCTTTCGCCCTTGAGGAACAACTTCATTCCCTCTCTTCTGCAAAACCTGCAAACAGAACCCCTATATCTTGCCAATTATGTTGAGCCTCCCTTTTTCAATTTTCGATTTCGGAACCCAGATTTCGGAAAGTATTTCAAAACCCTTAACCGCGCTCAGCATAAAATCCGCAATCTGCAATCCGCAATCCGCAATCTTAATCATACCCTTCTCCTCCCCGGCGGTCGGCAGCCGTTATGAGGGATAGGGGTAACATCTCGAATCAGCACGATTCTAAGGCCAGCGGCTTGCAGAGACCGTATGGCCGGCTCCCTGCCCGGGCCAGGACCCTTGACATAAACGGACACGCTTTTCATGCCGAGACCTGCCGCCTTCCTGGCAGCATCCTCTGCCGCAATCTGTGCGGCAAAAGGAGTTCCCTTTCTCGTTCCCTTGAAACCCTTCATCCCCCCGCTCGACCAGGCAACCACGTTACCCTGGTTATCACTTATGGTGACTACGGTGTTGTTGAAGGTCGCTTGAATATGAACCACTCCCTGTTCCACAAATTTTTTAGTCTTTTTGCCGGTCTTCTTCTTTGCCAACTTATACCTCCAGCTTATCCTTTGCTCGCTTTCTTTTTCTTAGCTATGGCCGTTCCCCTGGGCCCTTTCCTAGTTCTGGCGTTAGAGCGGGTCCTCTGACCGCGCGCCGGAAGCTTCAGCCTGTGTCTAAGCCCCCGGTAACAGCCGATTTCGATGAGACGCTTGATATTACCCTGGACCTCTTTTCTAAGCTCTCCCTCCACGGTATATTCTCTCTCTATTATGTCCCTTATCTTAGCGATTTCCTGCTCGGTCAAGTCGTTTGAGCGCTTGTTTAAATCGATCTCCGCTTCGTTAAGAATCCTTCTGGACGCAAAGCGCCCTATGCCGTATATATAAGTGAGACCTACTTCGATACGTTTACTCGGTGGAATATCCACACCAGCAATCCTGGGCATGTCTTCCCTCCTAGCCTTGTTTTTGCTTATGCTTTGGGTTAGTGCAGATTATGCGCACCGCGCCCCTTCTTTTTATTATTTTGCATTTATCACAAATCTTCTTCACCGATGCTCTTATCTTCAATTTAGCTCCCTCACCAATACTATTTTTTCAACCGGTAAGTGATCCTCCCCTTGGTAAGGTCGTACGGCGAGAGCTCGACCTTAACCTTGTCCCCGGGAAGAATACGTATGAAATGGGTTCTCATCTTTCCGGACACATAAGCCAGTATTTTGTGGCCATTCTCAATCTCTACTCTGAACATCGCATTTGGAAGCGCTTCGATCACCGTACCCTCAAACTCTATTCTTTCCTCTTTCGCCATACAATCCTCTTCAATGTTCCTGGGTCAGGATGACCGGACCGTTGTCAGTAATTGCGACCGTGTGCTCAAAATGGGCGGAGAGCGTTCCATCCACCGTCACTGCAGTCCATCCATCGCTCAGTATCCTGATATCCGGCCTCCCTACATTAACCATAGGCTCTATGGCAATGACCATTCCCGTTTTTAATCTTATACCCTTCCCCCAGTTTCCATTATCAGGGACAAAGTTAGGAACCTGCGGGTCCTCATGAAGATTTCTCCCAATTCCATGGCCGACAAAGGCTTTAACGATAGAGAACCCCTCCTGCTCGACATAGCTCTGTATAGCATGGGAAATGTCAAAGAGCCGGTTTGACGGGCGGGCCATCTCTATCCCCTTATAAAGGGAATTCCTAGTCACCTCTAAAAGCTTCTCGGCAACGGTCGAAACTTTACCTACCGGTATGGTTATTGCCGAATCGCTGTAGAATCCATCGAGGTATACGCCGAAATCGAGGCTGAGAATATCCCCCTCCTTTAGAATCTTTTTTTTGGATGGAATGCCATGAACAACCTCGTGATTTATGGCAAAGCACACCGATGCTGGATAATCTCTATAACCTTTAAAGGCGGGTGTGGCCCCCCTACTCAACGCCACCTCTTCAGCGATCCTGTCTAGATCCCAGGTGGAAATACCTGGTTTGGTCTCTTCCCTAAGCCTTGCCAAAACCTCGATAACCACTCGGGACGCAGCCCTAATTTTCTCTATTTCTTCCTCGCTCTTCAAAAAAATCATTTTTTATAGTATCCAAAATTTTTTCAACCCGGCTGAACACCTCTTCGACCTTACCCATGCCATCAACCCTATATAAGATGCCGGACTTACTGTAATAATCCTTGAGAGGTTCTGTTTGGGCTCTGTATACCCGTAGCCTATTTCTTATTACCCCCTCCTGGTCGTCATCCCGGTGATATAGAGTTCCACCACACCTATCGCAATACCCAGGTTTCTTGGGGGGTTCGTATGCTATATGATACATTGCCCCACATTTTTCGCAAACTCGCCTGCCGCTTATCCTTTTTACAATCTCCTCGTCGTCCACCTCGATAGAAATAACCGCCTGTATCTTCAAGCCGTCTTCGCTAAGCGTCCTATCCAACGCCTCGGCCTGGGGAATGGTTCTAGGAAATCCGTCCAGCATAAATCCCTTCCTAGTTTCACCTTTCGTTATCCTTTCTTTAATTATTCCTATCACCACCTCGTCCGGGACCAACTCGCCTTTATCCATGAAGGATTTGGCCAGCTTTCCCAGGTCTGTACCTTCCTTAACCGATGCCCTGAGTATATCCCCCGTAGAAATGTGCTGAACACCATACTGGCCGGATATACGTTGAGCCTGAGTTCCTTTTCCTGCTCCGGGAGGTCCAAAAAGTATCAACCTCATACATAAGTCTCCATAAAATACCTAATGGGTACATGATCCATGATGCACAATGCATGGTAAATGCTTCCTTTTATCCTGCATCGTGTATCTTGCATCATGCATCTTTTCGTATCCTGCATCCTGCTATATCCCAAACCTCCTAGGCCCTTTCATACCTCGCTTCTTTATGAATCCTTCGTAACTGTGGGTAATCAAGAAAGACTCTATCTGCTGGACCGTATCCAGGGTGACTCCAACTACGATGAGAAGAGAGGTGCCGCCGAAAAAAAACGGAAGATTAAACGGCTTCGTTTGAAGAACCGACGGCAGCACGCATACCGCGGCCACATAGATAGCCCCGATGAAGGTTATCCTTCCCAGTATTTTGTCTATATATTCAGCAGTTTTTTTCCCCGGCCTTATTCCTGGAACAAAGCCGCCGTTTTTTCTCAGGTTCTCGGCCAGGTCATCCGGATTGTACACGACCGCGGTGTAAAAATAGGCAAAGAATATAATTAAAGCCGCGTAAATAGCATTGTATATGAACATATTTTGAAAGAAATAATCGCTTATATCCCGGAGCGTGGGGATATTGATGAAGGTAAGCACGGTAGCAGGAAATATCATCAACGAGGAGGCAAATATAGGTGGAATAACCCCTGCCGTGTTCACCTTTAGCGGTAGATGCGAAGTCTGTCCTCCGTACACCTTTCTACCCACAACCCGCCTGGGGTATTGTACCGGGATCTTTCGGTAGGACCTCTCTACATACACGATGGCCCCTATGATCAAAGCCAGAAAGCCGAAAAGCAGTATGACACCGAATACGTTCATTTCCCCGGTTCCGACCAGCCTGAAGATATCCCATATGCCAGACGGTATTCTAGCCATGATCGATGCGGCGATTATGAGGGATATACCGTTTCCTATTCCCCGCTCGGAGATCTGCTCACCTATCCACATGACGAAAAGACTCCCGGCGGTAAGTGTAATCACGGTGGTGATTCTGAATACCCATCCCGGGTCCTTCACAACCGAGGCGCCTAATCCGAGGCCCCCCTCGAGAGTAACGGCCAGCATGAACCCCTGAATGATACATATAAGTACCGTTCCATACCGGGAATACTGGTTTATCTTTCTTCTCCCGGCCTCGCCCTCCTTCTGAATCGCTTCCAGGGTAGGAATGGCCTTCACCAGGAGGGACATGATGATCGACGAAGTTATGTAGGGCATGACACCCAGTGCAAACACTGAAGCCTGCTCCAGGGCGCCGCCGGAGAAAAGATTTAATATGTCGAATATCGTTCCTCTGGTTTGCTCAAAAATCCTGGATATCTGTTCCGGGTCTATACCCGGTGTAGGTACGAACACGCCCAGCCGGTAAACGATGAGCATCAAGGCGGTGAAGAGAATCCTTTTGTTTAATTCCGGAATCCTGGGAATTGCTGAGATATTTCTGCTCATAAAACCTCTGCTTGGCCCCCGCGCCCTTCGAGCTTTTTGACCGCTTCCCTGCTAAAGCTATTTGCTTTCACTTTTAGTGTCCTAGTTAGCTCCCCATCACCAAGGATTTTCACCGGTTTCTTCCCGCTTGCCAGACCAGCTTTTTTCAGGACCTCCGGTGTTATAACATCCCCGTCGCTAAATTCGTTGAGGTCTCTCACATTTATCAGGTCATAGACGGTCTTCTTTGGGCTCTTGAACCCACGCTTTGGCGACCTTAGCTTGAGCGGCGTTTGTCCGCCTTCAAACCATGGGGAAACCGTCCCCCCGGATCGGGAGCCTTGCCCCTTATGCCCGCGTCCGCTGGTTTTGCCATGGCAGCCCGGGCCCCTACCTACTCTTTTTCTCTCTTTTTTTGCACCAGACGGGGGTGTTAGTCTATTCAGCATTTCCATAACCTCTTGTACATTAATTCGACATATCAGCGTAATATCTAGGGAGGTCTAAATCTTTTACTTCCTTCCCCCTGACCTTTGCTACGTCCTCAGGCATTCTAAGAGAAGAAAGTCCATCTATAGTGGCCAGCACTACATTCAAGGGGTTTGTTGAACCGAGCACCTTGGACAATATGTCCTGAATGCCGGTTAGCTCGACTACTGCCCTCACCGCACCTCCGGCAATAACCCCCGTACCGGGAGCAGCCGGCTTTAATATGACCCTGCTCGAACTGTGCTCACCCACGACCTCGTGGGGAATGGTGTTGTTACGCTTGGGAACCCTTATCAGGTTCTTCTTGGCTTTTTCTATTGCCTTCCTGATGGCATCCGGGACTTCGTTTGATTTCCCCAAAGCGGTTCCCACGACACCGGCACTATTCCCGATTACCACCAGGGCAGTGAAATGAAACCTCTTGCCGCCTTTTGTTACTTTCGCCACCCTTCTGACGTGTACAATCTTCTCTTTTAAATCCAAACCAGTCGGATCAACTCTTTCCCTTTGCAATACCTCTTCTCCTTTTAACAAGAATCGAACTCAACCTTTAAAATTCTAGTCCGGCCTCCCGGGCCCCCTCAGCCAGAGACTTAACCCTGCCATGATAAGGGTATCCACCCCGGTCAAAACGTACCGTCTTTATACCTTTTGACAAAGAGAGCTCGCCGATATATTTTCCCACGATTTTAGCTACTTCTATCTTCTTTTTGGGGTCCTGTTTTAACATCTCTCTAACCTTAGGCGTGAGCGAAGAAGCGGCAACCAGCGTTCGTTCCGCCACGTCGTCGATTACCTGAGCATAGATATGCTTCGAGGATTTAAACACGGTAAGCCTAGGCGTGCCGATGGAGGAGAATGCCTTTCTTTTAACCCTTAGATGCCTTATATCACGCCTTTCTTTCCTGCTTCTCTGCTTTATCATTTCTTAGCACCCGCCTTTCCCGGTTTGAGTTTGAGCGTCTCCCCGGTGTATCTTATACCCTTACCCTTGTAAGCATCCGGCGGTCTCAGTTCCCTTATCTTTGCCGCAGTGTTTCCCACCAGGTGCTTATCGATGCCCTGTATGATCACCCTTGTTCCCCTCTCCTCGACCGTAGCAGTGACACCCTGAGGGAGTGTAAATTCTACCGGGTTTGAATAACCAAGATTGAGTTTTAGGACGCTCTTCCCGGAAAGCTCGGCCCGGTAGCCAACACCGACAATATCAAGCGAGCGGGAAAAGCCCTCGGTAACCCCCAGGACCATATTCGCGACCAAGGAGCGAACGAGGCCGTGAAGAGCCCGGTACTTTTTTTCATCGCTCTCCCTTTCCACATATAGTTCGTTGCCCTCTACCCTGGTTTTAATGCCTTCGGGCAGGTGTTGGGAGGCCTTACCCTTCGGACCGGTAACCTCGATCAAACCGTTTTTAGCCTCTACCTTAACCCCACTGGAAAAATTTATTGGCTTTCTACCTATCCTAGACATAGCGATAACCTCACAGCACTGTGCATAAAAGCTCTCCACCAATCTTGAGACGCCGTGCCTCCGTACCAGTCATAACGCCCCTTGAGGTGGAAACAATAGAAATTCCCAGGCCTCCTCGTACCCTGGGAAGTTCATTCTTGTTCACGTATACACGACAACCCGGTTTACTAACCCTCTGAACCTCTTTTATAACCGTATCTCCATCGGGCGTGTAGAGAAGGTCGATCTTGATTATCTTTCTTGGCCCTTCTTCAAGCAGCTTGTAATCGGCTATGAACCCCTCTTCCTTAAGAATCCGGGCTATCTCTACCTTTATCCTTGAGGACGGGACCTCCAGCGATTTATGGCGAGCTATAAGAGCGTTTCTTATTCTTGTAAGCATATCAGCAATAGGGTCGGTCATTTCATCTCCCTCTCTCGATTTCGGATTTTTGATTCCGGATTTCGGGATAATAGATTTGTATATCCGCAATCCGCATTCCGAAATCCCCAATGGTTACATATCACCAGCTTGCCTTCCTTACGCCGGGAATACTTCCGAAGCTGGCCTTATCCCTGAAGCATAACCGGCACATAGCGAACTTCCTTATGTAGGACCGGGGCCTGCCACAAAGCGGACAGCGGTTTCTTTTTCTAACTTTAAACTTTGGTTTTCTGCTCGATTTCTCTAAAAGCGCCTTTCTGGTCATGAACACCCTCTCTAATTTTTTCTAAACGGCATACCCAGATTCGTCAAAAGCTCCCTGGCTTCTTCGTCGCTTTTGGCATTCGTTACTATAGTCACGTTCATACCTTTAACCTTTTCAATCTTGCCGTAATCGGCCTCCGGGAATATCAGGTGCTCTCTGATGCCCAGTGTGTAGTTTCCACGGCCGTCGAATGCATCCGCCGAAACACCCTTAAAATCTCTCACCCGGGGAAGCGCCAGATTGACCAGCCTATCCAGGAACTCGTACATGCGGTCTCCGCGTAGTGTGACCATGCAGCCGATAGGAACTCCCTCTCTCAACTTAAAACCGGCTATAGATTTTCTCGCCCTGGTCACAACCGGCTTCTGTCCTACTATGGAAGACAACTCGTTGACAGCATCATCTATTACCTTGTTCTCCCTTCCCGCATCACTCAGCCTTCCCAAACCCATATTCACCACGATCTTCTCCAGACGGGGAATCTGCATGGGGTTTTTATACCCAAACCGCTCTTTTAACCTTGGAGCCACCTTTTCTTTGTAAACCACTTTTAATCTTGGAGCCATCAGGTCTTAATTTCCTCGCCGCTTTTTTTGCTATATCTTACCTTTTCCTTCGTGGGGAGCACCTTATACCCCACCCTGACCGGACGCTTTACCGTAGGGTCGTACGGCATCAGGTTGGATAGATGAATAGGGGCTTCCTTCTCGATTATTCCACCGGTCGGATTTTTCTGAGAAGGACGGCTATGACGCTTCACCATGTTCAGTCTCTCCACCAGGGCCTTGTTCCTATCCCTTAAAACCCTTATCACCTTTCCGGTCTTCCCCTTGTCCTTACCGGCTATTACATAAACCGTGTCGCCGGTCCTGATATGAAATTTTCTTCTTCCCAATCCCTTTTTTTTATTATCCGTGGCCATGGAAACCAAATTAAACAACCTCCGGTGCCAGTGAGATTATTTTCATAAAGCCCTGAAGACGGAGCTCCCTGGCTATGGGACCAAATACACGCGTTCCCATGGGCTCATTTTCCTTGGTTATGAGCACCGCCGCATTATTATCGAACCGGACATAGGAGCCGTCGGCACGTCTCTGTTCCTTCCTGGTGCGAACTATGACCGCCCGATGGACATCCCCTTTCTCCACCTTAGAATTGGGGAGTGCCTCCTTGACCGAAACCACGACGATGTCACCCAGCCGGGCGTATTTCCGGTTAGAACCGCCCATCACCCTTATGCAGAAAAGCTTTTTCGCCCCGGTGTTGTCTGCAGATTCGAGAACCGTAGTAGGTTGAATCACTCCGTATTTCCTCCTTGTTCGGATAACTCCTCTATAATCTCGCCTTCGATAACAGTGGCACGCTCAAGAACCTTGCTTACCCTCCATCTCTTGGTCTTACTTAGAGGTCTTGTGCCAATTATAAGAACCTTATCCCCCACCTTGCACTCACCCTTTTCATCGTGAGCCTTGAACCGGGAGGTTGCTTTTATCGGCTTGAGGTAACTGGAGTGTTTTTTAATTCTAGTCACATCCACAACCACCGTTTTATCCATCTTATCGCTAGTAACTACACCCACTAGCTTCTTCACCTTTCCTCTGGCCATAGGTCTTATTTTCTCCTTATTCCCAGTTCTCTCTCTCTTTTGAGGGTTAATACCCTGGCCAGGTCCTTCCTCAGTTTCCTTACCCTGGCCACATTTGTGGTCTGGTTGGTGGCAATTTGCACCCGGAGGTTGAAAAGCTCCTCCTTTGTATCCCTTTCCTTTTTCATCAACTCCTCGTCGCTAAGCTCTCTTATCTCACCTGGCTTCATGTGGTCAGAACCCCCTCTTCCCGGGCCACTACGCGCGTCTTCACTGGAAGTTTATGAGAGGCGAGCCGGAGCGCTTCTCTGGATACATCCTTCGGAAGGCCGCTTATCTCGTAGAGCATGGTGCCCCGATATATCGGCGCTACATACCCGGCAACGTCCCCTTTTCCCTTTCCCATCCTGGTCTCTGCGGGCTTCTTGGTTATAGGCTTATCCGGAAATATCCTCACCCATAGCTTGGCGCCCCGTCTCACGTGACGGGTTATCGCCACCCGAGCCGCTTCAATCTGTTGGGAGGTCAGCTTGCCGCATTCTAGCGATTGAAGCCCGAACTCTCCGAAGGCCAAGGTTGCCCCCCTTGTCGCCTTTCCCCTTATTCTTCCCTTATGTTGCTTTCTATATTTTGTCCTAGCCGGCTGAAGCATTTTTATTTCCTGCCTTGTTAATTCAACTTGTATGTCTTGCCTTTCTCTCCAAAACCTCGCCCTTGAATATCCATACCTTTACGCCTATGACTCCATAGGTTGTTTTTGCCTCGGCCAATCCATAATCTATGTCTGCCCTGAGCGTGGTAAGAGGGACTCGCCCCTCCCGGTACCACTCTTTTCTGGCTATCTCCGCTCCGCCCAACCTACCAGCCACCATAATTTTTATGCCAATAGCCCCAAGCCTAAGAGCAGAAGCCATCGCCCTCTTCATGGCCCGTCTATATGCAACCCTTCTGGAAAGTTGAAGGGCTACATTCTCCGCCACAAGCTGGGCATCCACCTCTGGACGTTTTACTTCGCGGATATCCAGATAAACATCCTTACCGGTCATTTCGTGGAGGTTTCGCCTTAAAGATTCGATCTCCTGTCCCTTTCTGCCGATTATCATACCCGGCCGTGCCGCATATATCACCACCCTTACCCTCTCTGATGCGGCCCTTTCCAACTCAATCTTGGAAATACCAGCTTGATAAAACTCCTTCTTGATGATGGACCTGATCTTTATGTCCTCGTGAAGGAGCTCGGTGTATTTTTGCTTCTCGGCATACCACTTTGAATCCCAACTTTTGGTGATCCCGATCCTGAGCCCTATAGGGCAAACCTTTTGTCCCAAGTTATAACCCCCTTTCTTCAAGCACTATCGTGAGGTGACTCATCCTTCTCTTCCTGGAATAAGCCCTTCCCATCGCTCTTGGCCTAATCCTCTTGAGCACCGGGCCCGGGGAAGCGTAAGCCTCCTTTATGTACAAGGTCTCGGTACTGGTATGCCCTTTCTCAGCGGCATTAGCCACGGCGGATTTAAGGAGCTTGGCCACGATTGGCGCCGGCCTCCTCCTAACTGACCCGAGGACCGAAAACGCCTCCTCGACCCCGTTTCCTCTTATCAAGTCTAATATTACCCTAGCCTTTTTTGGCGATGTTCTAGCGTACTTATGCACTGCCCGGGAGACCATCTCTTCACCCTTTTAACCTGTGGTTTTTTCAAGTTTCGCCTTCTTATCTCCTCCGCCATGCCCGGTAAAGGTGCGCGTGGGAGAAAACTCTCCTAGCTTATGACCCACCATGTATTCGGTTATGTATACCGGAATAAACTTCTTCCCGTTGTAAACGGCAAAGGTAAGACCTATCATGTCCGGAATAATCATCGAATCCCGGGACCAGGTTTTGATGATACGCTGGTCTCCGGATGTCTTCGCTGCTTGAACCTTCTTGAGCAGTTTTGAATCTACATAAGGGCCTTTTTTATTCGACCTTGCCATATTCACTCCTTATCTTGAGTGCGGATTTTAGATTGCGGATTTCGTATTAAGATATTCTGCAATCCGCATTCCGATTTCCGAAATTTATTTATCCATTCCATAGCCTATTCTTCGTCGCTTTACCACGAATCTATCCGTTCTCTTGTTTTTTCTTGTCTTATATCCGATAGTGATCCAGCCCCAGGGTGATACCGGATGAGGATTTCCTTTTGTGGCCTTTCCCTCTCCGCCACCGTGTGGATGGTCTACTGGATTCATTGCTACCCCCCTTACATGAGGGCGTCGGCCCATGTGTCTAGTTCTTCCGGCCTTACCTATTACCACCAGCTCATGCTCCAGGTTCCCCACTCTGCCGATGGTAGCCATGCAGTTAAGTGGAACCAGACGAATCTCTCCGGAGCTTAGCTTTAACTGGGCATAATCCCCCTCTTTAGCCAATATCTGAGCGGAAGCTCCGGCCGCCCGCAATATTTTGCCGCCGCCGCCCGGCTTTAACTCCACGTTGTGAATCAAGGTCCCCAGGGGGATATTTTTTAGGGGAAGGGCGTTACCGGTGGCAATATCCACGCTCTCACCGGATACCACCGTATCGCCGACGTTTAAGCCGTCTGGCGCTATTATGTAGCGTTTCTCCCCGTCTTTATAATTGAGAAGTGCTATTCTTGCCGAACGGTTAGGGTCATACTCTATAGTAGCTACCTTTGCCGGGACGTCGAATTTATCCCTCTTGAAATCGATAATCCGGTAAAGCCGCTTGTGCCCGCCCCCACGATGGCGAGACGAGACCCTGCCCTGAGAGTTTCTACCCGCTCGTTTCTTGAGCGACTCCGTGAGCCTTTTGTGTGGCCTGTCCGTTGTGACCTCAGAAAAATCCAGAGAAGTTTTAAACCGCGTTCCCGGGGTCTTTGGATTATATTTTTTAATACCCATATTTAAACACCCTCAAAGAATTCTATCTTTCCTTCTTTAAGCTTTACATACGCCTTTTTTAGCGGGGACCTACGCCCTACGGGACGCCCAAACCTCTTTACTTTCTTTCCGGGGACTATCAGAGTCCTTACCGCTTCTACCTTCACCTTGAATACCTTTTCTACCGCTTCCTTTATTTCCTTCTTATTAGCCTTCCTTTCAACCGAGAAAACATACCAGCCGCTCTCCTTTATGGCCGAGGACTTTTCTGTTATTATAGGGCGCTTTATTGTCTGCAATGGTTCTTTCAACCCTTGAGTACCTCCTGAACCTTGAGAAGTGAGTCCTCTGTCATAACCAGGGCATCGAATCTGAGGAGATCATAGACGTTTAGCCCTTCTGACCTGAGCACCTTGACGCTTTTCAGGTTTCTTGCAGATTTAGTAAGATTCTCGTTTTCTCCGCTAATGACTATGAGGGCCCGGTCAAGCTCAAATGTCCTGATAAAATCCGCTACCAGTCTCGTCTTCACCTGGTCAAGATTGAAATCCTTTAGTATGACGATGTGACCATCCCTATGTTTTAGAGAAAGTGCGCTTCGCAACGCCCCGCGTCTTACCTTCTTAGGAACAGCATAGGACCAATCCTTGGGCTTCGGCCCAAAGATAACGGCTCCTTTTCTCCATTGCGGGGCTCTTATACTTCCTTGGCGCGCCCGCCCGAGATGCTTCTGTTTCCAGGGCTTCCTTCCTCCCCCGCTCACCTCTCCCCTGGTCTTGGTCGATGCAGTTCCGGAACGATGGTTGGCTAACTGCCAATTAACTACGTAATAAAACAAATGCTCTTTTATAGGAGATTCAAATATCTCTGAATCAAGCTCGATGGAGCCTACCGTGTTCCTGTTCAAATCATATATATCATACTGCGGCACTTTTGACTCTCCCTTTTGTCGTGTGCTTGAGTATCAGGATACCCCCGTTTGGCCCGGGGACTGACCCCTTTATGACTATCAGGTTTTTATCCGGGTCTATCTTCACCACTTTGAGTCTCTGCATAGTAACCTTTTCCGCACCCATATGACCGGCCATGCCAATACCCTTCCACACCCTGGCCGGAAAGGAGTGTTGACCTATCGACCCCGGTTTTCGGTGAGACATGCCGCCATGGGAATCAGGCTGTCCGGCAAAGCCGTGCCTTTTCATAACCCCGGCGAAACCCTTTCCTTTGCTGGTTCCGGTAACATCTACGAGGTCTCCTTCCTTGAAGACATCGACCCTTATCACATCACCAGTCTTGTAATCGTCGGCCTTGCCGTCGAGAACCGCGAACTCCTTTATAACTCTCAAGGGTGGAACCCCGGCCCTTTTTAGATGTCCAAGAAGGGGTTTATTTAGCCTCTTCGGTTTTATCTCCTCAAAACCCACCTGAACGGCCTCGTATCCGTCTTTGTCCTGTCTCTTCTTGTCAATCACGAAGCACGGTCCCGCTACCACCACCGTGGCCGGCACAGCCGTTCCGTCCTCGAAGAATAATTCGGTCATTCCTATTTTTTTACCTATCAGTCCTTCAATCATCAGCTTTAAGACCCCGTAAGTTTTATCTCAACCTCAACCCCCGAAGCCAGGTCGAGTTTCATCAGAGCGTCTATGGTTTGCTGTGTGGGCTCCAGTATATCCACCAGCCTCTTGTGTGTCCTGACCTCGAAGTGCTCTCTAGAATTTTTATCCACATGCGGCGACCTTAGCACGCAATAACGACTTATATCGGTCGGTAATGGAACTGGACCGGCTACTCTTGCCCCGGTTCTTTTAGCCGTCTCTACGATCTCCGATGCAGACCTATCCAGCAACTTATGGTCAAATGACTTGAGCTTAATTCTGATCTTGGCAGCACGATTCATGTCTTGTTATCCCTGAAACCCTATTCGATAATTTTAGTAACTACACCTGCTCCCACTGTCCTCCCCCCTTCCCTTATCGCAAACCTCAGCTTCTCCTCCATCGCCACCGGCGCTATCAACTCCACCTCCATGTTCACGTTATCCCCCGGCATCACCATCTCCACCCCCTCCGGCAACTTTATGCTCCCGGTCACATCCGTAGTCCGAAAATAAAACTGAGGCCTGTACCCAGGGAAAAACGGAGTGTGCCTTCCACCCTCCTCCTTCTTTAACACGTACACCTCAGCATTAAACCTCTTATGCGGCGTTATGCTCCCAGGAGCCGCCAATACCTGCCCCCTCTCCACCTCATCCTTCCCTATCCCCCTCAACAATACCCCAACGTTGTCCCCGGCTATCGCATCGTCCAGTATCTTCCGAAACATCTCCAAACTCGTCGCCACCGTCTTCCTCGTCTCCCTAAACCCCACTATCTCCACCTCGTCCCCCGCCTTTATCTTCCCCCTCTCCACCCTCCCCGTCACCACCGTACCCCTTCCGCTTATCGTGAATACATCCTCTATCGCCATCAAAAACGGCTTGTCCATATCCCGCACCGGCTCCGGTATATAACTGTCCACCGCCTCCATCAACTCCATCACCTGCCTCTCCGCCTCCCCGTCCCCCTCCAACGCCCTTAACGCACTCACCTTCACCACCGGTATCTCATCCCCAGGAAACCCATACTGCGTCAACAACTCCCTCACCTCCAACTCCACCAAATCCAACAACTCCGCATCGTCCATCGCATCCACCTTGTTCAAGCACACCACTATGTACGGCACCCCTACCTGCCTCGCCAACAATATGTGCTCCCGCGTCTGCGGCATCGGCCCATCCGGCGCACTCACCACCAATATCGCCCCGTCCATCTGCGCCGCCCCAGTTATCATGTTCTTCACATAGTCCGCATGCCCCGGACAGTCCACATGCGCATAATGCCTCTTCTCCGTCTCGTACTCCACATGGGCTATGTTTATCGTTATTCCCCTCTCCTTCTCCTCCGGCGCCTTGTCTATCTCCTCAAACTTCACAAACTTCGCCCGCCCCTGCTTCTCCAATACCTTCGTTATCGCCGCCGTTAACGTCGTCTTCCCATGATCCACATGCCCTATCGTCCCTATGTTCAAATGCGGCTTCCCCCGCTCAAATCTCTGCTTCGACATCGTACCCTTACCTCCTTAAACTAACTGCCTAGAGAATTAAACACCCCTAACCTTAGCCCTGATACCTTGAGAAAGCATTTCCGGTAATTCAGCATAGTGGGAAAATTCCATGGTAAATAGGCCCCGGCCCTCGGTCAACGACCTCAAATTAGTGGCATATCCGAACATCTCGGCAAGGGGCACCTCTGCCCTTATCGCCTGCATACCACCTCTCAACTCAGTGCCGGAGATCTTTCCCCTCCTAGAGCTGATATCGCCGATTACGGTCCCCATGAAGTCCTCCGGCACTACCACCTCGACCTTCATAATGGGCTCGAGGATTACCGGAGATGCACGTCTCACCGCGTCCTTGAACGCCATAGAGCCGGCAATCTTGAATGCCAGTTCCGAAGAGTCAACCTCATGATAAGACCCGTCGTACAGCCTCACAGAGACATCGACGACCGGATAACCGGCCAAGACACCCGTCTCCGTGGCCTCTTTTATACCCTTCTCTACGGCCGGTATAAACTCCCTGGGAATCGCCCCGCCTTTGATCTCGTCTATGAATTCAAACCCGGTTCCTCTCTCCCTAGGCTCAACCTTTATCTTCACGTGTCCATATTGACCACGACCACCCGTCTGACGGATGAACTTTCCTTCGGCTTGGGCAGGGGCGGTAATCGTTTCTTTATAAGCCACCTGAGGTTTACCAACGTTGGCATCTACTTTAAATTCTCGCTTTAGCCGGTCTACGATTATCTCTAAATGAAGCTCTCCCATGCCCGAGATCAACGTCTGCCCGGTTTCTTCATCGAACCTTACCTTGAACGAAGGGTCCTCGAGGGCCAGTTTGTTGAGTGAAATGCCCAGTTTTTCCTGGTCGGCCTTCGTCTTTGGCTCGATGGCTATAGAGATGACCGGCTCGGGAAACATCAGGCTTTCCAGAATTATTGGTTTATTTTCATCACATAGCGTATCGCCGGTGATCGTATTTTTAAGACCGACAATAGCAGCAATATCCCCGGCGCTTACCTCCTTTATCTCTTCACGCTTATTGGCGTGCATCCGGAGGAGTCTTCCTATTCTTTCCCTCGAACCCTTGGTCGAGTTATAGACAGTGCTCCCGGCATTGAGCTTTCCCGAGTATACACGGACGTAGGTGAGCTGACCGACAAACGGGTCGGTCATTATCTTAAAAGCTAGACCGGAGAACGGGTCGGTCTCTTTAGGATTTCTGATTTCTTCCGAGTTTGTGTCCGGGTTTATTCCTTTTATGGGAGGCAGGTCTAGAGGGGAAGGAAGGTAATCCACCACCGCGTCCAGAAGGAGCTGAACCCCTTTGTTCTTGAATGCGGAGCCGCATAATACTGGAATCAGCCTGATATCGATCGTAGCCTTTCTGAGAGCCTGCTTCAGTTGCTCCTCCGAGATTGGTTTTCCATCGAGGTAATTTTCCATTATTTTCTCATCTTGGTCGGCGAGGGCTTCGATCAGTTTTTCTCTCCCCGAGTTAGCCTGGTCTTCCATATCAGCGGGGATCTCGATCAACTCGTATTTAGCCCCTAGTGAGTCGTCATCCCAGACAGCCAGTTTCATTCTTATAAGGTCGACGATGCCTTTGAACTCATCGCCGTCAAACCAGGGAATGTGGACAAAAGCCGGATTGGCCAGTAATCTGCTCTTTATCTGCTCTACAACCCGGAAAAAGTCAGCTCCGACCCGGTCCATCTTGTTCACGAAAGCGATTCGGGGAACCTTATAGCGATCCGCCTGTCTCCACACCGTCTCGGACTGCGGTTCTACCCCGCCCACACTGTCAAATACCACTACCGCACCGTCCAGGACCTTAAGCGACCTTTCCACTTCGATAGTAAAATCTACGTGCCCCGGAGTGTCGATTATGTTTATCCGGTAGTCGCGCCAGAAACAGGTGGTGGTAGCGGCGGTGATGGTTATGCCACGCTCCCTTTCCTGCTCCATCCAGTCCATAGTTGCGGTGCCTTCATGAACCTCGCCTATTTTATAGGTTAGTCCGGTGTAATAAAGGATGCGCTCGGTGGTGGTGGTCTTACCAGCATCTATGTGGGCCACGATTCCAATGTTCCTAATCTTTTCCATGGTAAAATTTTCACTCAAAGATGCTCCCTCCCCAATTACCACCGGTAATGAGCAAAAGCCCTGTTGGCTTCGGCCATCTTATGAGTATCCTCTTTCTTCTTTATAGCTCCCCCGCGTCCCTGGGCAGCATCCAAAATTTCCGCAGCCAATTTCTCCTCCATCGATTTTCCCTGTCTACCCCTTGCCGCAATTATTATCCAACGCACGGCCAGGGACTGGCGTCTAAAAGTGCTTACCTCCATCGGGACCTGGTATGTAGCGCCGCCCACACGGCGAGGTCTGACCTCGATCATCGGTTTGACGTTGTCCATGGCCGCCTGAAACACTTCGAGTGGATTCTTCCCGGTTTTTTCTGCCACCGTATTGAGTGCGCTGTAGAAAATCTTCTCCGCTTTACTCTTTTTACCGTCATACATGATGGCATTTATAAACTTCGCTACTGTTAAATCACCGTATTTAGGGTCAACAGGCGTACGCCTTTTTGTAACCGAACCTTTTCTAGGCATTCTGATTTTTCCTTTTTACTTACTTAGGCTTTTTGGCACCGTACTTAGAGCGGCTCTTTCTCCTGTTTTCGACGCCGGTAGCATCTAAGGTGCCTCTTACTATGTGGTATCTTACACCAGGAAGGTCTTTCACCCTGCCACCTCTTACCAGTACAACCGAGTGCTCTTGAAGAGAATGGCCTTCCCCTGGGATATAGCCAGTTATTTCAATTCCGTTGGTGAGCCTAACCCGTGCCACTTTTCTGAGAGCAGAGTTCGGCTTTTTAGGGGTGGTCGTATACACTCTGACACATACACCTCTCCTCTGAGGACAATTTTGTAATGCCGGTGCTTTACTCTTTTTCTTCAGCAGCTCTCGTCCGTCTTTAACTAACTGACTTATCGTAGGCATAAAATACATCTCCAAACTATCAAAATGAATCTAACATTTATTGCATAAAAATCCTTTATTGTCAAGAATTTTGTGTCAAATTTTGTGTCAAATTGCTTCCAATTTTTGCAAAGTGGCAACGGCAAACGCTAATCAACAAATGATGAAAGACAATATCTGGCCTTGAATGCCGATAAGACTGTCATTTCTACTAGCTATCTTGTCGACTATTTCCGCTGTTATTTCCAACCCCTTCGCTCTGCTGGATAAACTCCGGGAGAAATCTAATAAAAAGATTCCTCGCAAGCTCCCCCACAGGAGTTTATTACTTCGTTCCTCAGGACAGGCTCTGAGCGATGGTCCCTCGGTTAAAGCCGGGGGAAGATTCGGGACAGTCCCTTTGACTTACCTCATTTTTTGCATTGAGCGGAAAGCTTATCTTTTATATCTAGCTCCTCTTCGATCTCAGTTTCTCCGAGTTCACTACCGATACGTTCAATGCGTTTGACCGGTATCTCCCATGTGATATTGCTATTTATGCCGTAATTCCATAGTGTAGAAACACCTATTCCAACAAGATTACTTATTAGATAATAAAATCCGGCCAGGTCGGTCAAAGCCCAAAGGATAGTCACGTTTAAAATGCCTCCCACGGCGCATATTATATTGAATTTAAAAAATCGTCTTAAGCAATCTACCGTAGCTGGCCTCAAGATTGACTGGTCGCGAAACGTCCAAAACTCATTAAGAACGAAATTGCTGACAATCGCTATTTCCACCGCCAGGACTGAGGAATACATATAATATAAGCCGGTGACTTCTGTAAAGAATTTTAATGCCCCCTCGTTCACAAAAACGCCCGTAAATCCAACAGCACAAAAACGGAGAAAACGCCCAATTTGGCCCGTTTCTTTTCCCAACTTTGACAGGTGTATCAAAAACTCGAAATACTGTTTGGGACCGAGTTTACTACCGCCCTCCTTCCGCTCCTCGAAGACATAAGGGACTTCCACGACTGTTTTATACTTGCCTCTAGCTAAAACCTCAACTAGGATTTTGTACCCTTTTGGTTTTAAATTAACAGACTCTATAACAGATCTTTTGATAAGGAAATATCCAGACATGGGATCGCGCACTGTTTTTAGAATGCCTGGTAGCATCAAAGTTGCTAAGAGGGCTCCAGACCAGGATAAAAACCGTCGAATAAAACTCCAATCGCTTACCCCACCCTTACCCACATGCCGGCTCGCCACCACGACATCCGCATTTGTATGAATAATCGAATTCAGGAGTTCCGGCAGAGTATCGGGTGGATGCTGCAAATCCCCATCTATAACCCCCAGAACCTCTCCTTTAGCCTCTCTCCATCCTGCCGCAACCGCAGTAGCGAGTCCTTTCTCACCGATACGCCTTATGACTCTAAGGCGGTGATTATTTTTCGTTAGGCCCTGGGCGACTCGCCAAGTTCCATCCGGACTATCATCATCAACTACGATTATTTCAAAGCTATCCGTGAATTTCTTCAGGCTCTGCGTCACACGTTCAATCAAAGGTGTGATATTCTTGCTTTCATTATAGGTGGGGATCACTAAAGACAACAATGTCATATTTATCTCATATTCTTGTTTCTATTCTAAGCAAAACATACTAAGAAAGGACAGAAATTCAAACAGTATACTTGGTAGTTATATCTAACATCACTCTTAAATTCAAGGGGATGTATTCTCTCAACTGTTTTGACAAAGTGATAATCTTACTATTTGACGTTCTAGACAGTTAAAAAATAACTGAAATAAAAATAAAGATATTCTAGGGCACGCTGATTCCGTATCGTTTCATCTTCTTGATCAACCCCCAGCGGCTAATTCCTAAAGCCTTAGCCGCCTGAAGTTGGTTACGATCTCAGTTTTGTAGTGCCTCCGAGATCAAGCGCTTCTCTAATTCCTCTACTTCGGCCTTAAGAGACCGGCTCCGACCCGTGGCCATAGACCGGTTCTGCCGAGCACCTATCAACATGGATTCGGGAAGGTCATCTTCGGTTATAGTTTTTTTGAAATTCAAGACCACCTGCTTTTTCATTTCATTCTCCAATTCCCGGATATTCCCAGGCCAACTGTAACTGACCAGGCACTTAATCGCTCCGGGGGAAAGCTTCTTTGGCTCTTTTTTCATTTCCCTACAATACCGGTCAAGGAAATGCTTCGCCAGTAAAGGTATATCGTCCTTGATGTCCCGTAACGCCGGCATACTGATATGAATTACGTTGAGACGGTAATAGAGGTCTTCCCGGAAGCTTCCCTTCTTGATCTCAGCCTCCAGGTCCTTATTGGTCGCTGCGATGATTCTGACATCTACCGGGATCGGCTTTTTGCCACCCAACCGATCAACGACCTTCTCCTGCAATGCGCGAAGAATCTTTGCCTGGGATACCAGGCTAAGATCGCCGATTTCATCAAGAAATAAGGTTCCACCGTTGGCTAGTTCAAATTTGCCGGTACGTGCTTCTACCCCGGTGGCTACTCCCTTTTCAATGCCAAATAATTCGCTTTCTACCAGGTTTTCCGGCAATGCGGCACAATTAATCACTACAAATGGGTCGTGCGCACGCAAGCTATTGTAATGTATGGCCCTGGCCACAAGCTCCTTTCCGGTACCGCTCTCTCCGGTAATCAAAACATTGATAGGGCTTTCGCTTATCTGCTCTATAAGTCTCACTATTCTCTGAATCTGAGGACTCATGCCGATAATGTTTTGCGCGGTAAAGCGCCCTCTGACTTCTTTCCATAGATTTTTGTTCTCTTCGAGGAGTTGCTTCTGATTCTGCCTTAACTCCGCTACTATCTGTGCGGTCTCAACAGCGATGGCCAGATGTTGAGCTAAATCTTCCAGTATTTTCTCGTCCTCTTTTTTAAAAACGCCTGCCTTTTTATTCAATACCTGGAACGTGCCTATGACCATTCCCTCCCGATTTTTTAGGGGCACTGCCAGAAGACTCCGGGTGTGGTATCCGGTCTGCTCGTCTATCTCCTTGTAGAAACGACTATCCCTGTAGGCATCCTCTACATTGATGGTTTGACCGGTTAGTGCCGCTGCCCCGGCCAGTCCGAGGCGGGCATCGAACCGAATCGGCTCGTTATCCAGAGTAACTATAGAGCACAACTCCTGTCTTTCCCGGTCGAGGAGAAATATACTAGCACGGTCCGCTTCTACAATCCCGGTAACCTCCCGGGCAAGAAGGTTTAAAAGAGAAGGTAAGTCCCTCTCCGAATTAATCTTCCGGCAGATTTCAAGAATTGTGGCAAGCCTTTGGTCGCTGGTGTTTAGCCGCTTACCTCCAGGGGCGGGCATGTTCCTCCTCCGTAAAACTTTATTCTAACCGAGATTATGATTTTGTGTCAACTTAATTGACAGGATGACAACTTCATACAACTATGAGGTCGAAAACTAACTACATTGGGTAATGTCGCAAGAGCTCGGTGTGAATTAAAATTCTGATTTTACCGGATCTTACTCCGGTCGGTCCTACAAAGGGGATACTATGGAGGATTGGCCCTAAACTTGCCATAGTGTATTAACAAGATGATTAACCGTAGCTTGTATTAAAAAAGGTGTTCGCCCTTCGACTAGGCTCAGGACGAACGGCTCTTTATTTCGTTAATCATTTTCAGCAGATGTCAATCCGCTCATCCTGAGTTTAATCGAAGGATGATTTGAAGCAAGCGTTGTTTATTATTCCGACCGGTTAAACCGGGAATTAAGGCGGCATTATCGGAAGAGCTACCTCGCAGTTTACTGCCAGGATGTTGATTAGAAAAAATAAAAAGGAGGCGGTGTTATTGTTTACGAAAAAAGCATACAGGAAAACGATGAGAGGGCTTGAAACGACACATAAGGTCAATGACGACGATAATCTCTGGTTGAGGAAATTGAAGTATTACTCTCGTTACTCATCAAAGGAGAGGATTAACCCGGATGACGACTCGAGTATAAAAGGATTAAACAGGAGGGCGATTCGAATAGTCCTCGCTTCGGGCTCAAAGCTACTCACAGAGGGTATGAAAAGAATCCTGGAAGGAGAAAAAGAAATTGAAATCGTTGCCGAAATTTCCAGGCTCGAAGATGTCGAGAAAAAAGTCATAGAAGTAAGACCAGAGTTCGTATTCATCGATGGCCGAACAGCATACCCGGACATGGAAAAACGGTTAAAGCTGATTATCGACAAGTGCGCTCATACCCGGATTATTCTGATGGGCAATCGAATTCCACCTCATTTCGGTTTAAACAAGGTTATTCGTGTATCGACCGAGACAGGCTCGACGGGGCTGATAAGTATGATAAAAGAGTGTAGGGTTGGGGAAAGACCCGGTCTAACCGAGTCTGAAAACAGGCCCGACCAGAAACTTACCAAGACGGAATCGAAGATTGTAGAATTGATAGCCGACGGCTTTAGCAACAGGGAAATAGGGAAGGAACTCTCGATAAGCGATAAAACGGTCAAGGCCCACCTGAGTAGTATATTCGCTAAATTGAACCCTAAGAGCAGATATCAACTTATTTCCTATGTGTTGAAAGCACAAAAGTTAAATTGACCTGAAAGTGTGGAAAATAAGATCTCTCCACTTACAAAGGTAACTTTGGCCTTGTCAACCTTAGCATAACACCTTAGCATAACAAGGGTTTTAGAAAGGGATTCTCTGCTTTGTTTTTATCAGGGGGTGAAGAACATTGTCATGCTGAGCGAAGCGAAGCATCTAAAGCTCTAAGATTTTGCGCTTTATGCGGAAAGACAAAATAATTAGAGGGAGTATGAAACAATATTACGTCTACATAATGACGAACAACTCAAAAACTCTCTACACTGGTATAACCAACAACCTTGTGCGTCGTGTCTATGAACATAAACATAAATTGGTTGAGGGTTTTACCAAAAAGTACAATATCACAAGATTGGTTTATTACGAGGAAATGAATAGTATTCCTGATGCTATTGCACGTGAGAAACAAATTAAAGGATGGTTGAGAGTCAAGAAAATCGCCTTGATTGAGTCAGCTAATCAGGAGTGGAAGGACTTGAGCGAAAATTGGTTTGAAGAAGAAGCAGATTCTTCGCTTTGCTTAGAATGACAGAAGGGAAAGGTCCTGGGAGTAAGAGGAAATAATTACTTTACGGACAATGTCAGGCTTGTCACCCTGAGTGCAACGGAGGGTTTAAATCAGAGATTTTTCAGAGAGTTTAATTTGTAATAACCAGTATTTAACCAAAAAGACACTGCCTCTGCTAGTCACATCTAACGGACAATGTTAGCTGTCTAACCGTTACTCTGAGCGAAGCGAAGAGTCTACACTTTTAAGATTCTTCACCTTCGGTTCAGAATGACAGCATTAGGAATCTATCGGGAAACCCTAATTTATTCCAGCCCTGTCCGACAAATTAAATTTTGATTGTTACAGTTTATTCCTAATGAAGTGAGGGGCTCAGAAAGATATTCGATACCACTCGCTATAACCGCGGAAATCCCTTATGTATCGTGCATAGCAATCGAGTATTAATTATGTAGAAACACGCCATAGCCTGTTTCTACGGTGGACTCCTGCTCCTCTATCACGGTCGAGGACAAGCTCGGAGGGATTGATAAGCCGTAAGCCTGAAAATCAATCCTTTTCCATAACCTTTATCACTTTTTATAAGGAAACGAGGAGAATGAAATACCAAATTATATATTGCGCTTTTGTTCAGGCTGGCCCATCATGTTACTCAGTCTCTTTTGTCAAACCCGGAATACAGCGATTAACCATCTCATCGACGATTATTAAGAGACAGTATTTTATTCAAATACATCCCGGTATACGATTCCTTCACTTTGGCAATTTCCTCCGGTGTGCCCTGGGCTACGATGTATCCACCATCCTTGCCACCCTCCGGGCCAAGGTCTATGACAAAGTCAGAAGAACTTATGACATCGAGATTGTGCTCGACCACGATCACGGTGTTGCCGGCATCCACTAGCCTGTTCAAGACCTTTATTAGCTTCTTAACATCCTCTGAATGCAGACCGACAGTGGGTTCGTCCAGGATATAAAGGATGTTCCTACCATCTTTTCTAGCGAGCTCCCTGGCGATTTTTATTCTTTGTGCCTCGCCGCCGGATAGAGTCGGCGCCGGTTGCCCGAGCCTTAAATAGCCCAGTCCAACATCCTGGAGTACCCTCAGTTTATTGAGGAGCGCATGACTACCACTGAAGAATATGGCCGCCTCGTCGATCGTTAGATTTAGAATCTCGTCTATATTTTTTTCCTTGTATTTAATCTCGAGCACCTCCTTCTTGAACCTCTTTCCGCGGCAATCTTCGCAGGTCACAAACACGTCCGCCAGAAAATGCATCTCCACTTTTTGCCTGCCGTCACCCAGGCAGGTGTCGCACCTTCCACCGGCGACGTTGAAAGAAAAGTGTGAAGCGGTAAGCCCCTTAGCCTTGGCGCTCCAGGTGCCGGACAATATCTTCCTGACCTCGTCGTATGCCTTTATGTAAGTCACCGGGTTTGACCTCGAACTCCTTCCAATCGGCTTCTGGTCGAGCATAAGGGCATCAGAGAGATTAGATAAACCTTCTATCCCTTCAAACCTTCCGACCCTTTCCGCCTGGGCATGAAATCTTCGGGCGATAGCCGAGTAAAGAATATCGTGGACCAATGAACTCTTTCCGGACCCGGAGACGCCGGTTACACACACCAATGTTTCTAGCGGAAATGAAACGGTTATGTTTTTAAGGTTATTCTCGGCTGCGCCGATAATCGTCAGCTTCCTGCCGCTCCCTTTCCTTCTTCGAGGGAGGGTGATGCCCTCGTTCCGGGTCAGGTAATATTTGGTTAGGGAGTTATGAGAATTCTTAAGAAAATTATTTAACGAGCCCTGATACACCACTTCTCCTCCCTTTTCTCCAGCCAGAGGACCAAGCTCGACAATATAGTCCGAAGAGCGAATCATCTCCAGGTCATGCTCGACAACCACGACCGTATTTCCCCTATCCCGTAAGTCTTTTATGATTGAGACCAGTCGATTGATGTCACGAGGATGAAGTCCCACGGAAGGCTCGTCCATGATATAAAGCGTCTCGGTGAGGCTTGAGCCAAGCTGACAGGCAAGATTAACCCTCTGCGCTTCGCCACCGGATAGCGTCCTGGTAAGCCGAGAAAGCGTAACATAGCCAAGGCCCACTTTTATCAAAAAATCGACCCTAGACTTTATTTGGTTAAGGACCTCCTTCGCCACCCCCTCTTCGTAGTCGCTAAGAGATAGATTATGGATGAATTCTCCAAGCTCTCCGACCGGCGTATCGGCTAACTCGGATATTGTTCTTCCGTGCACCTTTACCCAGGTTGCCTCCCTCCTTAACCTGGTTCCGTTGCATGCGGCGCAAGTAAAAGCCGACCGGTACCTACTCAGAAAAACCCTTACATGCATCTTGTAACTCTTCTCTTCCAGGTGTCTGAAAAATCCCTTCACCCCGGAAAAGCCGGCCCCGCCCTCGAATATCAGTTTTTTAGCATCATCACCCAAGCTTCTGTAGGGTGTATTAACGTCTATCCCATTTGAGAGGGCAAACTTGATCAGTTTTCGCATCTGGTGTCTCAGCGACGGTTTCGTGAAAGGCTCGATCGCCCCGCCGGCCAAGCTTTTCTCCGGGTCAGGAACTACCAAATCAGGGTCTACCTCCAGTATGTTTCCGAAACCCCGACATTCACTACAGGCACCTTGAGGGCTATTGAAGGAAAAAAGGAGCGGCGTTGGTTCCCCGAACCTGCTGGAGCAGTAAGGACACTCTAGCTCCTTTGTAAACCGGAGTAAATGGTCTTCTGATACACGAACATTCACGTTTTTCCCAAGAGAAAAAGCCGCCTCCAGCGAACCCACAAGCCGGGAGGTCGAATCCCTATTTACGACCGTTCTATCCAAGACTATTTCCGAGCCGGACGGTAAGCGGTCGAGTTCCTCGATGTCAACGGTTTTCCCGCCAACGAATACCCTGGTAAACCCCTTGGATACAAGCTCCTCGGGAGAAGTTTTGCTTGTGTCTTCGATCGGAAACGTTATTACCGCCCTCTTATTCTCATGGTCCTTGATCAGTTCCTTAGCAATACCCTGGGGGGATTGACGTTTCACCTGTATATCGCAATTCGGGCAGAAAATTACTCCTATCTTGGCAAAAAGAAGTCGCAAGTAGTCATATATTTCCGTCGTGGTTCCCACCGTGGAGCGGGAGTTTTTTACCTGATTCCTGCCCTCTAAGACCACCACGGGAGGGAGTCCGGTAATATCATCCATGTCCGGCCGGTCCACCCGTTCGAGGAACTGTCTGGCGTAGGTAGAAAGACACTCGACGTATCTTCTAAGGCCTTCGGCATAGATGGTGTCCAGGACAAGAGAGGATTTTCCAGACCCGCTCAGGCCGGTGACTACGGTATACATGTGTTTCGGTAAGGTGACGTTTATATTTTTAAGATTATTCTCTCTCGCGCCCAGTATCCTGATTTCGTCCTTCACGTTAATAAAACTTTAAGCGAAAAAATAAAATTCACAAATTCGACTGGATTGATAATGTAATTAGGACCTCTTATTAGGCATGTTGTCATCCCCGTCCACCGGTTTAACCGGGGGATCGATCGGGCTGTCATTCCTCCCTGTCATCCCCGAATGCTCCCCGCTACATACATGCGGGGACGTGCTTAATCGTGGATCCACCCCCATTGTCATTCCCGAAATCTTGTTCCCGAATATTTAAATCGGGAATCTATAATTAAAGAATGGATTCCCGCTTCCGCGGGAATGACAGAGCGGCGGATTCCCGCTCCCCGATCATGGTCGGGGACAAATTCCGCAGGAATGACAGAGCGGTGGGTCTCCACTTTTGTAGGAACGACAACATTGACCCCTCTCTTGTTAGTTCGGGGCACGATTCGGAATGACAAAATTGGCCTCCCACGCATCCATTCGGCGTAGAGTTCAGAATGACAAAAGCGGTTGTATACTGACAATAGCGTAATATGTACAAATATCTGCTCTTGTCCTATCATTTCGACCTTTCTAGGGTCATCCCGACTTCCCCTGTTATTTCAATCACTCCCCTCACTGTCATTTCGACCGCAGGGAGAAATCTTCTTAAGATTCCTCACATTCGTTCGGAATGACAGAACGAAGAGAAATCTTAATGGAATAATGTTTAGGAATCGGTGTTCAGTTTTTAAGGATGGGGGATTGGTTTATAGGGAATGTTACCACCTAGCAAGGAGAATCTTTTTTCTTTCCCTTCCGTTTCCACACCTTTTTCCTCTCTTAGTTATCACTCGGGCGCTGAGCCGCTTATATGAAATGGGAAAAAGCTTAGCCCGACTCTTATCGTTTGAAATAAAGCTATAATCGGGTTTTTGCCGACGTATAAAACATCCTGGTCCTGGAGAGCAATATCCTTTTGCGCACCTTCTTCGA
>FWPU01005168.1_pt1 | contig 28923 bp, 24 predicted proteins | sample 2228361 | NCBI WGS metagenome assembly FWPU01 (sample SAMEA103939777, study PRJEB20133) | metagenome | reverse complement strand
GGGGGGTGGCTTCAGCACCAGCGCCGACGAGCCGGTGATGATCGGACAGATTCAGGTGCTCGACCTGACCGACCTGGACGAGGCAGCGCGGCGCATAGAGGCAGAGCGCGAGCGGCTGTTGGCCGAGGCGGACTGTTGCGACCGGACGCTGGTCAGTCTGGGCGGGGGCGCGCGCGGTCTGGAGTTGCGCCCGTTCCCGCAGACACCGGTCGGGCCGATGCTGATCGTGCATCTGCTCTTCGACGTGCGCGATGCGATGGGAGCCAACGCGATCAACACGACCTGCGAGCGCCTGGCCCCGCTGATCGAAGAGATCACCGGCGGGCGGGTCAATCTGCGCATTCTCAGCAACCTGGCCGACCGACGCAAAGCCAGTGCCACTTGCCTGGTGCCCGCAGACGCCCTCGGTACAGAGACGATGAGCGGGGCGCAGGTGGTGCGCGGGATTGTCGAGGCGGCGGCGTTTGCCCAGGTAGACCCCTATCGTGCGGCCACGCACAACAAGGGCGTGATGAACGGCATGGACGCCGTCGCCATTGCTACCGGCAACGACTGGCGCGCCCTGGAAGCGGGCGCGCACGCCTGGGCGGCGCGCGACGGACGCTATACCTCGCTGACCGAGTGGTGGGAAGACGAGGCGGGCAATCTGCGCGGGCGGATCGAGTTGCCAGTGGCGGTAGGCATCATCGGCGGGGCGACGCGCGTGCACCCGCTGGCGCGGGTCGCGCTCAAGATTCTGGGCGTGCACACGGCAAGCGAGCTGGCGCAGGTGATGGCAGCCGTCGGGCTGGCGCAAAACCTGGCCGCCATCCGCGCCCTGGCGACGGAGGGCATTCAGCGCGGACATATGAGCCTGCACGCCCGGCAGATCGCGCTGGCAGCAGGAGCGCGCGACGCCGAGGTGGGCGAGGTGGCCCGTCGCCTGGTGGAAGAAGGACAGATCACGGCGGCGCGTGCCGAAGAGGTGCTGCGCGAATTGCGCGGGCAGGGGCGCTGAGCGCAGCCCAAACGCGCAGTATCCGTCCGGCGGGCGATGGCCGGGCGGACGATTCGGCCTGGTCTACATTGCTGTACAATAGATTACAGAATCGTAAATATCCAAACGGCCTGGAGGAGCGCATGAAAGCAGTGTGGCAACGAGTGCACAGGGTCTGGTGGTGGGGTCTGATGGCGGCGATTCTGCTGGCCCAGGTGGCGATGCCCGGTGCACCCGTGCGGGCGCAGGCCGGTGTGACCTGGGTGGCAGAGTATTTCGACAACCCCTATTTGCTCGGCTCGCCCAAGGTCACGCGCAATGAGACGGGATTGGCGTTCAACTGGGGCGGCGGCTCACCCGCTGCGGAAATTCCAGCGGACAACTTCAGCGCGCGCATTGCGTCGGATGTCTACTTCAGCGAGGGCACCTACCGCTTCTACATCCTGGCCGACGACGGGGTGAAGCTGTGGATTGATTTCCCGCCGGATCAGCGCCCTACGCTGAACACCTACGATGCGCCGCGCCCCGGTCAATTGCTGACTGCCGACGTGACGCTGACAGCGGGCACTCATCACCTGCAGATTGACTTTCGCGAGGTGACGGGCGACGCCTACTTGTACGTGTACTGGGAGAATCTGGCGGGCGGAGCCAGGGGGCCGAACTTCCCCATCCCGGTGCAGTTCACCGTGTTGTGGACGGCGCAGTATTTCAACAACAACTTCCTGGGTGGCACGCCCAACGTGGTGCAGACCGAGGCCAGTCCTACGCACTACTGGGGTACCGACTCGCCGGTCGCCGGTATTGTGGCCGATCACTTCTCGGCGCGGTGGATCGTCGCGCAATACCTGGACGCGGGGCGCTACACCATCAGCGTGGCGGCGGATGACGGCGTGCGCGTGATCGTCAATGGGCGGGTGATCATTGACGAGTGGCATATCGCCAGCGGCCAGACCTACCGGCAGACGGTCGATCTGCCCGCAGGGGTGCACAGCATCGTCGTCGAGTATTTCGAGGATACCGCCCTGGCGCACCTGACCTTCACCATGACGCGCGAGGCGCAGGGAACTACTCCGCTGCCCGAAGGGGCTTACGTACGGGTGACGGCCTGGGTGCTCAATGTGCGTGACGCACCGCTGACGGGCAATGTCATCGCCAAGATTCGCCGCAACGAGGTCTACCCGATTGTCGGGCGCAATGCCGATAGCTCGTGGTGGCAGATCAACGTCAACGGTCTCGTAGGCTGGGTGAGCGGTCGTTGGGTCGAAGTGACAGGCAGTGGGCCGGTGATCAGCACGCCGACGCCCATCCCCAGCCCGACGCCTATCTACGGCTACGGGCAGTGCCCTGGCTTCCTGCCGTCGCGCCTCGCACCGGGCATGTGGGGCCGTGTGACACCGGGCCTGCCGAACAATCTGCGCGCACAGCCCAGCCTGAGCGCCGCGCTGATCGGGCAGATTCCGGCGGGGGGCCTGTTCCGCGTGTTGGGCGGGCCAGTGTGTGCCGACAACTCGGCCTGGTATCAGGTCAACTACAACGGGATCGTCGGCTGGACGATGGAAGGTCTGGGCATGACCTACTGGCTGGAGCCATATTAGGCGGTGATCAGTGGTCAGTTGACAGTGATCAGTTGACAGTGATCAGTTGACAGTGATCAGTGATCAGTTCGGAGTTGAGAGTCAAGAGTTGCGAGTCCGGGGAACGGTGTCTCCGGACTCTTGACTCCCTACTCCCCATTGCCCACTGCCCACTCCCTACTCTCGGCCCCTCTTTGCCCTTTCTGTCACAAACCTGAGAGCTTCTGATAGGTTTTGAGAGCCAGGCGCTGCTAGACTCTGCGCGTTGCAGCGACAAAGACCCGTCAGTCACTGGCAAAGTTCCCTGAAAGCTGAGAACCGAATGCTGACGGCTGAACGCTGACACCTGACAGCTTTTCCAGGAGTGAACATCAAACGATGACCAATGGAGCGCATCCGTTGAACGTGGGCCAGAGCCTGCTGAAGCCCGACCGCCCGGTCGGGATCGTCGGATACGGGGCCTATGTGCCGCGTTACCGTCTGCCTGCGCGCGAGGTGGCGCGCGTGTGGACGGGCGGGCTGGGCGGCACGCCGATCGAAGAGAAAGCGGTCGCCGGAGTGGACGAGGACGTGATCACCATGTCCATCGAAGCGGCTCGCAACGCGCTGGCCCGCGCAGGCATTGACCCGCGCCTGATCCGCGCGGTGTGGGTGGGCAGCGAGAGCCATCCCTACGCCGTCAAGCCGTCCTCGACGGTGGTGGCGGAGAGCATTGGCGCAGCCCCCAACGTGCAGGCTGCGGACTGGGAGTTCGCCTGCAAAGCCGGTTCGGAAGCCATGCAGGCCGGTATCGGCTTCGTCGGCAGCGGGATGGCACAATATGTGCTGGCGATCGGCATGGACACGGCGCAGGGTCGCCCCGGCGACGCGCTGGAATACACGGCAGCGGCGGGCGGCGCGGCTTTCTTGCTCGGTCCGGCAGAGGAGAGCGTGGCCGTCTTCCAGGGCAGCTATTCCTACGTGACCGACACGCCCGATTTCTGGCGGCGCGCGCATGAGATGTACCCCAGCCATGGCGATCGCTTCACGGGCGAACCGGCGTACTTCGCGCACGTGATCACGGCGGGGCGACGTCTGATGGAGATGATGGGCACGACGGCAGACGATTATCGCTGGGCCATCTTCCATCAGCCCAATGTCAAATTCCCGCAGCGCGCCGGGCAGATGCTGGGCTTCTCGCCCGATAAGCTGGAGCCGGGGCTGCTTTCGGGCGTAGTGGGTAATGTCTATGCCGGGTCGTCGCTGCTGGGCCTCAGTGCGACGCTCGATGTGGCCGAGCCGGGCGACCGCATTCTGATGGTCAGCTATGGCAGCGGCGCGGGGTCGGATGCGTTCGATCTGCTGGTGACCGAGCGCATCGCCGAGCGGCGCGACCGTGCGCCCAAGGTGCGCGACTACGTGGCGCGGCGCACCGAAATTGACTACGCGCTCTACGTGCGCTATCGCGGCAAGCTGGCCGAGTAGGGGTGGGGAGTGGCGAGTAGGGAGTAGGGAATAGAGAGTCCGTGGAGCGTATCTTCTCGACTCCAGACTCACGACTCCAAACCCCAATCTCTGACTGATCACTGAAGACCGATCACTGATCACCGATCACCAAGGAGAGACCATGCACGACGTAGCCATTATCGGCCTGGGGCAGGTGCCTGTGGGCGAGCACTGGGATATGGGTCTGCGGCAGCTTGCCCTGGGCGCAGTTCACGCCGCGCTGCAGGACGCAGGCATCGAGCAGGTAGACGCGGTCATCGTCGGCAATGCACTGGGCGGCAATCTCAGCGGGCAGAATCACCTGGGGACGCTGATCGCCGACTTCGCCGGACTTTCGGGCGTGGAGGCGTGGCGCGTGGAGGCGGCGGACGCTTCCGGTGGGATGGCGCTGCGCCAGGGCTATCTGGCCGTGGCCAGCGGGCAGGCGGAGACAGTGTTGGTGGTGGGCGTCGAAAAGGCGACCGACCGCACCGGCAGCGAACGCGAAACCGCGCTGACGACCATGCTGGATGCTGACTACGAAGCGACGCCCGGCGCGACGCCGGCAGCGTTGGCCGGCCTGCTGATGCGCCGCTATATGCACGAGTTCGGCGTGACGCTGGAGCAGTTCGAGCCATTCAGCATCAACGCGCACGCCAACGGTGCGCTGAATGCCAATGCCATGTACCGCAACAAGCTGCGCCCCGGCGCGTTCGCCAAAGCGCCCCTCGTGGCCGACCCGGTCAATCTGTTCGACAGCGCGCCGGAGGGCGACGGCGCGGCGGCGGTGGTGCTGGCCCGTGCGCGCGCCGCGCTGGATATGGTGCCGCAGCCGGTGCTGATCAAGGGCAGCGCAGCAGCAACCGACACCCTGGCGCTGCACAACCGCCCTGACATGCTCTTCCTGCGCGCGGCCAACCTGGCCGCCGGACGCGCCTATGAACAGGCGGGCATTCGCCCCGCTGACCTGCACCTGGCCGAGTTACACGACAGCTTCACCGTGCTGACGGCGCTGCAACTGGAGGCGATCGGCTTCGCGCCGCGCGGCGCAGGGTGGAAGCTGGCCGTCGAAGGCGCGATTCAACGCGGGGGGCGGCTGCCGATCAGCACCTTCGGCGGGCTGAAGGCGCGCGGCAACCCCCTGGGCGCGACAGGCGTCTACCAGGTGGTAGAAGTGGCGCTGCAACTGCGCGGCGCGGCGGGCGACAATCAGGTGCAGGGCGCGCGGCTGGGGCTGGCGTTCAACCTGGGCGGGCTGGGCAGCACGGCAGTCGCCCACGTGCTGGAGCGCATGGAATAGCCTCGGCGGGTTGAACGGATTGTGAAGCAAAGCCCCGGTCGCGCTGGCCGGGGCTTTTCGCTTGCAGGGTGGCAAAGGAAGGAAAATCCGGCTGATCGCTGGCAGTGTGCTACACTAAATACGGGTAGGTGCGCGTGACGTGGAGGTGGCGATGAGATATACACGCATTACGGTCAACCCTGCGCAAATGGGCGGTGTACCCTGTATTCGCGGCTTGCGTATCCCTGTGGCGACAGTGGTGGCAATGGTTGCCGAGGGTATGTCGGAAGACGAGATACTGGCCGCGTATCCAGACCTGGAGCGCGACGATATCCGCGAGGCGTTGCACTTCGCTGCCGAAGCTGTCCGGGAACGCGCGCTACCGCTGGTGACTACGGAATGAGATTCCTTGTTGACAATGCCCTGTCGCCCCGTGTTGCCGAAGCACTGCGTCAGGCAGGGCACGACGCTGTACACGTGCGTGAGTTAGGCTTGCAGGCTGCCGATGACAGAATTGATTCTGGAACAGGCCGCTTCAGAAGAACGTATTCTTGTCTCGGCTGATACGGATTTCGGGATGTTGCTGTCTTTGGGCAGAGGGCATGAACCCTCGGTGATCCTGTTTCGCGGCGACTCTTCTCACAATCCCCAGCGCCAGAGCGCACTGCTCCTCGCCAATCTGCCAGCCCTGCAGAACGATCTGTTGGCGGGGTGTATTGCCGTGTTCGAAGCCACCCGTATCCGAATACGCCATCTGCCACTCGCGGGTGAGTCGGTTGAATAGCCGCAGTCGAACATGCCGATGACAAAGCCCCGGTCACGCTGGCCGGGGTTTTTCGCTTGCAGGGTGGGAAAAGAAGGCAAATCGGGTGTGAGCAAAGGTTGTCAGCGACTCACTTGACACGGGAGCATTTACCTCACCCCGCTTGATGCTCACGCACCTCGCTGCTCCCTCTGCGTGTCGGAGAGAGGGCAAGCCGAGCGCAGCACGGCTGGGGGTGAGGTAAACTGGAGCGAGCCAACCTTTACGCTTGCTCTGGTTCTGTCTGCCCCTGAAGTCGGTTGGGAGGGGGCAGCCTGTCAGCCGCCCTGCCTGTTCAGCCAGGCGAGGATATCGGCGGTATGACCGGCGTAGTGATCGCCGGTGACGCCCCAGACGATCTGCGCCAGCGGTTCGTCGCCTGTCCAGGCGTAGTAGCCGGGCGCGAGGAGTTCGTCCTGGCTCATGGCGGCGATAGCTTCGTGGATGGCGCGGTAGGCGGCGGCGAACTCGGCGCGCACCTCGTCCAGCGAGCGGGCACGCCCGCGTTCGACTACGCTCTGGTTGAGCCGGTCTTCCTCGGCCCAGCTTATCCCCGGCTCTGGGCGCTGGGGAATTTCGCCGCGTCGCCCGATCTCCACCCAGCGCAGGAAGCGGCGCTCCCAGTCCGCTACATGAGTCATGATGTCCTTGCCCGTCCCTTTGCCGGCGATGATGGTCTCGGCCAGCGTCCGGTCGTCCAGGCGGGCCAGTGCGCCCTCAAGAGCAGCGCGGGCGCTGGCGATGGCATCCAACAGGTCGGCTTTGTCAGAAAAGGTGTTCATGGGGGTCTCCAGGGATCAGGCGCGAGTCAACGCGGCAGGGACGATGAAGTCTTCTACCAGGTTGAAGCCGCAGAGCATCTGATTGTTGCGGAACGTGGGCGGCACATCGGACAGGTCGCCGGTCATCACCACCAGCAGGTCGAGCGCGGGCACCACGATGACGAATTGCCCGCCGTAGCCCACTGCCAGCGCGCTGTCGTAGCCCGCCTGAGGACGCACCCACCACAGGTAGCCGTAGCCCAGTCCGGCGCAACTGTCGCCTGTGGCCAGGGCCACATGGGGCCGGTGTGACTCGGCGATCCAGTTGGCGGGCACCAGGGCTTCGTCCCCCCACCGTCCGCCGCACAGCGCCAGATAGCCGATGCGGGCCAGGTCGCGCGGGGTCAGCGCCAGTTCTGCCCCGCCGATGGTCACGCCCTGCGGGTCGGCAGGCCAGGTGTAGCGGGTGATCCCCAGCGGGCCGAACAGGTAGAGCGCGGCGTATTCGCTCAGGCTCATGCCGGTGAGCTTCTGCAAGGCCACCGCCAGCAACTGCGTGTCGCCCGTGCTGTAGTTGAAGTGCGTTCCGGGCGGGTGCTCCAGCGGTCGCCCCAGCACATAGCGCACCCAGTCGGGGCTGGCGGTCATGGCGATGGCGCTCGCGCCGTATTCGTCCCAGGCCAGGCCGGAACGCATGGTCAGCAGGTGCCGGATGGTGATCTCGCGCTTGGCGCGGTCGTCTGCGCCAGCGAACAGTTCCGGCAGGATATAGCCCAGCGACTCGTCGAGGCCCCCCAGGTCGCCGGTCGCCAGGGCGACGCCTACCAGCAGCGAAGTGATGCTCTTGGTGGCCGACTTGAGGTTGTGCAGGCGGTCGGGGGTCATGCCGCGCATGTAACGCTCGAAGACGAGTATCCCGTGCCGGATGATCAGCAGGCTGTCCATGTGCGGGACGTGCTCGCGCAGATGGCGATGGGCCGCTTCGAGCAGGTCGGCGTCCAGATCAACGTCGGCGGGGGCGGCGGTGGGCCAGGCGTTGGTGTCGGCAGGTGCTGGGATAGTCATAGGCTCCTCGCGGTGCAAGTGTGCGCCCTAACGATACATCAGATCGGCGGTTCTTTCTATGTAGAGTGTCGCTGCGGCGAAAGAAGATCACCGCAGAACGCACAGAGCGCCGAGGAGGCACACTGCAAGGCAAGTACTTTGCGCACTGTGCGCCTCGGCGGTTTGCACTCTGCGCTTCGCCGATCCAGGGTGATTGCACCAAATGCGCTCGCCGCTTTACCGCGCCCCCAGCCTCGCTGCACTTGGGCCGAGGCGCGTCAGCGCCGAGACGGGGGGTGAGGTCAACCAGGAAGTCACGCGATGCTTCCCTGAGCTTGGTTCTGCTGGCCAGTTTTAAAGCGATTATCCTGTTCGCCGATCTTGCGGGGCGGCGGACGCTTGGGTATGCTGGCAATGGCTGTGCTGCAGGAGGTTTTCATGCCCAAACCGGTTCCGCAGGACTATCCCCCCGACTGGCCCGCGACCCGGCAGTCGCGTTGGGCCAGGCCGCTGACGCGCTTTTTGCTCTTTCTGGTGGCGCGCTACGAAGTCATCGGCAAGGAAAACGTCCCCGATCCGCCGTTCATCGTCGTCTCCAATCACATGAGTTTCTGGGACATTCCGGCTGTCAACTATGCCCTGCCGTTTGGCACGGTGGGGTTGGCGGCGGCCAAGTACAAGGGTACCCGCCTGGAACCTCTCTTCCGGCTCTATCCGGTGGTCTGGGTCGAGCAGTTCTCCGCCGACCGTCGCGCTCTGCGCGATGCGATCACCGTGCTCAAGGCGGGGGTGCCGCTGGGCATCGCGCCGGAGGGGACGCGCAGCCGGGTGGGGGCGCTCATCCAGGGGCGTCCGGGAGTCGCCTTCATCGCCACGCGGGCCAACGTGCCGATCCTGCCCGCCTCTGTGTGGGGCACGGAGAAGATTCTCAAACATCCCCGGCCCAAGGTGATCGCCCGTTTCGGCAAGCCGTTTCGCCTGCCAGAGGGAAAGGCCAGCGGCGATCAACTGGAAGCGTATACCGAGCGGATCATGTGCGCCATCGCGGCGCTGTTGCCGGAACAGTATCACGGCTACTACGCGGGCAACCCGCTGATCGAGGAAATGCGGCGGATCGTCACCTGAACAGCGCTTCTTTGAGGAGAGAACGATCATGGCTATAGACCAGATTCAGCACATCGGCGTGGTGGGGGCCGGTACCATGGGGCACGGCATCGCCCAGGTGTGCGCCGTGCAGGGCTACCGCGTCACGCTGGTGGATGTGGTACCTCAGGCGCTGGAACGCGCCTTGCGCGACATTGCTGCCAGCGTGGAGAAGCTGCACAGCAAGGGCAGACTGACCGACGCACAACGCCAGGCCGCCCAGGACAACATCAGCCCCGCTACCGATATCGCCGCACTGCGTTCCGCCGACCTGGTCATCGAGGCGGTCAGCGAGGACGCGGCGCTCAAGCGCGACATCTTCGCCCGCCTGGACGAGCTGACGGCCCCGCACGCCATCCTGGCGACCAACACCTCGTCCATCTCCATCACGGCCATCGCCGCTGCCACGCAGCGCCCCGACCGCGTGATCGGGATGCACTTCATGAACCCCGTGCCGCTGATGCAGTTGGTGGAGATCATCCGGGGGCTGGCCACCAGCCAGGAAACGCTGGACACGATCATGGAGTTGGCGCGGCGGCTGGGCAAGACACCCGTCGAGGCGGCGGACTATCCAGGCTTCATCGCCAACCGCATCCTGATGCCCATGATCAACGAAGCCATCTACGCGCTGATGGAAGGCGTGGGCACAGCAGAAGCGATTGACACGGTGATGAAGCTGGGTGCAAACCATCCGATGGGGCCGCTGACACTGGCGGATTTCATCGGGCTGGATGTGGTCTTGAGCATCCTGGAAGTGCTGTACGAAGGCTTCGGCGACCCCAAGTACCGCCCGTGCCCCTTGCTACGCAAGATGGTCGCGGCGGGGCACCTGGGTCGCAAGAGCGGGCGGGGGTTCTACGAGTATGGGGCAGGATAATCTTGGAATGTTTGATTCAGAACGCTAACAGTCTTTGTCAACGCAACCATGCTAGGTCGCGCCCGATGATCATCTCTCGTTTGTGAGCATGATGGGTATTCTTCATCACAACAACATGCCATTCCAGGTGGTGCTCTTCCACTGTTGCTACGATTGCGTCATCAAAGTTGTAGGTCATCAAGAAATCGCCAGCGATCTTGCTCGTCAGGTCAAAGAGCTGTGCATGGTCAATAGTCGAGTGGGTGTAGAGACGTTTTCCGGGATGACTGTCCAGGGCAGTATAAGGCGGATCAATGAAGAAAACGGCGTCTTGGCGAGGAGCAAACTGACGGATGACCTTTAAACCGTCTCCATGAATAAAGCTCAGGCGATCCCGGATGGTAACAATATCTAAGATACGTCGGGACAAAGTCGCGGGATACCATCGTGAAGCAATGCCGCGCCCCTTTTCGCCATACCTGACTTGGCCAGCACCACGAGCCAAAATGCCGCCTCTGTTGATGCGGTTTCTCACTATGGTTTGTAGGGCTTGGTCACGCAGTGAGGCTGGCTGGCTTCCCAGCAGCGCTTCTACTGTTTCTGCACAGAAATCCAGGCTCGTGATCTGATTAGCTAGCCATTCACCTTGATTCTCGGTGATGATGGCTTTCCATACAGCGGCTACCTGCTCATCAAGTTCGACCAGGGTAACATGGGCAGCGAGCTGCTCAAATGCTACGCTCAGCCCCACAATCGCACCCCCGGCAAAAGGTTCAACAAACTCTTGGCGGCGATGTGGAGGCAGGTTAAGAAGCCATTGTCGGATAGTTGGGACAAGCCAGGTCTTTCCCCCGGGATAACGAAAAGGACTGCGTTGCTTTACTGAAGCAACGTTGACCACATGTTCCGGGGGCAGAATTCCAGGTAAGTGCTGTTGCCTCATGCTCTGATCCCCTATAGTAGATCGGCGAGCGTCGGCGTGTCCGGAGGATTAGCATCATTTTCCAGCTTGCTATCGAGTTTCTCTTGCAAAAAACTCACAAACTCTTCCAGCGGGCCGGATTCAGGGACTGTGATCTGCTCTATGGCCGTTTCAAACTGTGTATAGGCTCTATCTTTAAGGCGGAGGTTATATGACGGGTGTTCCGAGTCCAACTCTAGATCGTAAATGAGCCAGACAATATCGGCAGTATCAGGATCGGTCTGCGGAAGTCTGGGGAGGGTGGCATAGAAGTGCTGATGAAGAGCTACGGCTTGCTTCTTCCCCCACGATTTCAGGATACCCCCCTTATACATAAGTTGCGGCACGAGACGTTTGCGCGATGAAGATAGATAATCTGGACGCGGATAGTTCGGCTTGCTGAGCCAGTTCATCCTTTGGTTTTCAATGGGATTGCGCATATAGACTTCAAAGGGGCGCCTAATATTGCCTGAGATATAGACCGCCTGTACTTCCAGTGCACCGAAGTCGAGAATACGACCCTGCTCATCGTATGCTACAAGCACGAAGTCAATGTTTCCAGCGGACTTGCCGTGTCGATCGTTAAGGCGTACCTCGGCGAGTGACGTCCAAGTTGTGCCAGAGGGAAAGAAGAATGAAGCTGCATCCTCTGTGATCAGCCAGTCTTGTCGGAAGCGGATGGGGCAGGTGATAGTGATCCCCCCATCAGCTTCAAAGATGCTACATATGCCTAGCGGATCGTTTGCCTTATCTTTTGTACAATTGGCCACGTTATTGTTGTAAGGACAGAGGCGATTTCTGCGATAACGTTCTGCCCTTTCACTATGGTCATCGAACGCGAATCCGAATATCTCAGCCAGGGGATGGGTGATCACGCTGTTATCGCCTCATTTTGCCCATGATGACTGCTAGTTTACCCGCTTCCACGTCCCTTCGGCAAGCCGCCAGATGACTGTGCCGCCGGGGATGGCGACGCCGTTTTCGAGGCGCGTGATCTCGGCGTAGGCGTAGGTCTGCGAGGCTTCGTCGCGCCCGATGACGACCGTCACCACCTGGGGCACGGCCTGCGCGGCGTAGGCCGGGCTTTCCAGGCGCACCGAGGCTTCGCTGGACGCGGCGGTGTTCTGCAGGTCGTAGAGTGCCAGGAAGGCACCGCTGCTGTTGGGCAGAGCCAGCAGCTGCGGCTCCAGCTCCAGCCGCCACTGGAAGAAGTCGCGCCAATCCAGCGCGTTGAGTTGCTCGATGGTGAGCAGCGGCAGCCCGACGCCGGTGAGCGCGCTCAGCGCACGGTCGAGCGTGGCCTGGGCGGAGAGGGCCGTGAGCAGAGTCAGCGGGGCGTCCGGCCCATACTGAGCAATGAGCGAGCGCATGAAGGGGGGCGCATCTGTCGGTCGCCCATCCATCTGCGCGGCCAGCCAACCGGCTAGCTGCCCCTGCAACCAGGCGGCGTCGCTGTAAGAAGGAGGCGCGCTCTCGCCAGTGAGGTAACGCACCAGCCGGGCGGCAAGCTGTGCGGCGATTTCTTGGGCCAGTTCGGGAGCCAGAGGCGTGTCGGCGCGCGCGCGCCCTACCAGCGGCGACGACACGCGCAGCAGCCAGGGATCGTGCGTGGCCCAGGTCACCGTTTTGGGGCGCTCTGGCACGATTTCTACAGTGATCGGCGGGGGAAAAGCTGCGCAAGCCAGGGTCGTGCAGCCCTGTACCCACCAGGTTTCCAGGCGAATCAGCAGAGCCTGAGCCAGCGCCTCGTCGAGGGCGCGGTAGCGAATGCGAGCGTGATCGCCCTGCAGCGTGCGTTCCTCGCCCCAGAAGGTCAGGTCGTCGGGCACGTGCCGCCAGCCGCCTTGCCCGCTGGCCGTGCCGTCTTCGTAGTGCCAGTAGAACCACACCACGTGATAGGGCACACCATCTATCACTTCTTTGAGCACGACGCGGGCGCGCTGATCGTCTATGGCGACGCTGACGACTTTCCCTTCTAGCGAGACGCGGTGTGTGGCCTTGAGCGTCTGATAGTCTTCGAAGCGCTGACTCTGTTCGAGCAGGAAGGCGTCGCTGGCGCTGCGCTGAATGGCCATATAGTTGGCATAGTTGCCCAGGCGCAGCGCGGTTACTTCGACGGCGACGGTGTCCAGCAAATCACGGCGGAGTTGCTCGTCTACCTGCCGCAGTCGCCAGAGGATGAACGCTCCGACCAGGCCTACCAGCGCCGCCAGGGATAAGAGGAGCAAGACGAACTGTCGGCGCGCCTGCTGCCGACGACGCAGCGCAGCGGGGTCTTCGGTGGCGCGGATGCGTGTCTGCTCGGCCTCGACTTGCCAGTCCAGTTTGATGCCCATGCCGGATGCTTTTCCTCGCTCAATAGCTTACCGATTTTAACGCACCAGGTGAGTGCATCCGAAAAAAACGACGCCCGCCAGGAACACAGGGCGGGCGTTGATCAGGCTGGGGGACCTGGACTTGAACCAGGACTGACGGATCCAGAGTCCGCTGTTCTGCCGATTAAACTATCCCCCATCAGTGTAGCGAATTCTAGCACACGGCACCGGGCTTGACAAGGGGAATTGTGGGCGTGGGCGTGGATGCGTGCAAAGGGTGTCGGGGAGTATGCTTGGCGCGGGAAGCGAGGTGAACCAGGGCACGGCAAACTGTTTGACGCTCTTTACACGCGCCCCGTGGGCGCTAAAATAAACGGGCGCGCTGTTGAGGGCAAATCATTATGTTTGGTGCGTTTTCACAATTTCTTCAGATATTGATTCTTGAAGTTCTATTATAATGGAGACAACTTCGGATCATGTGATCCGAACTTGCAAGCGATGCGGCTGTACCGCCAAGTGTGGGGGAGGCTCTAGCGGGAAGCTACGTGGGTTAGCAAGGCCGGGTGCAGCACAAATCGCGGTGCATTATCAGGGACTGCCGGGTGTCACGCCCGGCAGTTTCGTTTTGACGCGCCGATTACTTGACAATGTGAGTGAAGAAGTGCATAATCAAACATATATAGAGAACTAGAGATTTGCGAGGTCTGCCATGATGAGCGACCGTATCCTTGCCCAACTCCGCATTTCCAAAGACTCCTCCGTCCCCATCTACCAGCAACTGCAGCGGCAGCTCGAAAACCTGATCGTCAACGGCACCTGGCGGCCCAGCGAACCGCTCCCTTCCGAAACCATGCTGGCCGCACGTCTGGAGATCAGCGTGATGACGGTGCGTCAGGCCATGACGCAACTGGTCAACAAAGGGCTGATCTACCGGGAGAAAGGGCGCGGCACCTTCGTCATTCCCCGCCCGCTCGAACACACGCTGCATCGGTTGGAAAGCTTCTCCGAAGATATGCGCGCCCGCGGTCTCAACTCTTCTTCGCATACCCTGCTCTTTGAGGTGGAAGCCGCGCCCGATCAGGTCGCCGCGAACCTGCGCCTGGAACCGGGAACGGCGGTGCTGCACCTGCGCCGTCTGCGCCTGGTGGAAGGGCGACCGGTGGCCCTGCACGATGCCTATGTGAACTGTACGGACCTCACTCGTGCGGAACTAGACTCCGGCGGATCGCTCTACGCCTTGCTGGAGCAGCGCGGTTTCGAGCTGGCCGAGGCCGACGAGACGCTGGAAGCGGTGATCGCCGATGCCACGACCGGCGAACTACTGCAGGTGCCGCGCGGCGCTCCCCTGCTCAAGGTGATGCGCATTACCTGGGATCGGCATCACGTGCCGGTGGAAACCGTGACCGCGTTGTATCGCGCAGATTTCTACCGCTATACTATTCATCTGCGCCGTTGAGCGGCCAGCATATCTTCGTAGTACTATCATTTCTCAGACTGGCAGAAAGGAGGTCAAAGCAAAGTTTGCCTCTGAACGATAAACCAGTGTCTATTCTCTGCGTCTTCCGTTGTCCATTCGCTCTAATGGGGCCTCTTAGCAAGGAGAAGAGATGATGCGCAAACTGGTGGTGTTTGGCCTGGTGATGGTCTTGGCGTTGTCGGCAGGATTCCTAGCCCCCGGTGTCAAAGCTCAGGATAATTACCGCGTGGCGTTGATCATCGCTCAGGGGGGCCTGGGCGACCGCTCTTACAACGACTCAGCGTTCGCCGGCCTGACACTGGCCGCTTCGGAACTGGGCGTCGAGGTACTCGACATCGAGTCGCCCGATCCAGTGGGCGAGGGCGAGCAACTGCTGCGCACGGCAGCAGAAGCGGGCTTCGACCTGGTGATCACGCTGGAGTTCAGTCACTTCGAGCCGCTGGCCCGCATTGCGCCAGACTATCCTGACACGACTTTCGCTATCGTCAATGTGGTCGTGGATCAGCCCAACGTAGTCTCGATTCTGTTCGACGAGCACACTGGCTCCTACCTGGCGGGGTTGCTGGCGGGCCTGGTGACCACCGATCCGACCATCGAGCAGACTAACCCGGAGGCGGTGATCGGTGTCATCGGCGGTGTCAAGTCCAGCGGCATTGACGTTTTCCTCTACGGCTATCTGCAGGGCGCGTGCGCGGCCAACCCTGACATCAGTGTGCTGATGGCCTATTCCAACGACTTTGGCGACCCGGCCAAGGGCCGCGAGATGGCGCTGGCCATGAACGAACAGGGCGCGGATGTGGTCTTCCAGGTGGCAGGTGGCACTGGCGCGGGCGTGATCGAAGCCGCCAAGGACAAGAACTTCTTCGCCATCGGCGTGGACAGCGACCAGGATTACCTGGCCCCCGGCAACGTGCTGACCAGCATGCTCAAGCGCGTGGATGTCGCAGTCTACGAGACGATCAAGATGGGGGTCGAGGGCAAGCTGCAAGGCGGCACGACGCTACAGTTTGGTCTGGACGTGGATGGCGTGGGCCTGTCGGAGATGAAGTACACCCGTCACCTCATCCCGCGTGAGTATCTCGACCGCGTGGAAGAAGCGCGTCAGGCCATCCTGGATGGCACGCTGCAGGTGGTGGACATCCGCAAGCTGGACGCCGACACCTTTGCCCTGGTGGATCAGAATCCGACCTGCGAGGGTGTGGAGGCACTTTACAAGGCTGTGTTTGGCGAATAGCGCCGGGCCTGGCGGGCGGTAGGGGACGGTCTATCCCCTACCGCTTCTTTTCGGGGCAATGTGGCTATGACCTATCTGCGCATGACCGGCATCACCAAGTATTATCCGGGCGTGGTCGCCAACGACGGCATTGATTTCGAGGTCGAGGAAGGCGAAATACACGCCCTGGTGGGCGAAAATGGTGCCGGTAAGTCTACCCTGATGAAAATCCTCTACGGCATGGAGAAGGCCGATGCCGGGCAGATTTACCTGCACGATCAGCCGGTGCATATCCCCAATCCACAGGCCGCTATTCGCCTGGGCATAGACATGGTGCATCAGCACTTCGAGCTGGTGCCCTCCATGACCGTAGCCGAGAACGTGACGCTGGGCCACGAACCGCGTCGCGGCCTGTTTGTAGACCGCGCGGCCATGATTGAGCGGGTGCGCGCCCTCTCGGAGCAATTTGGGCTGCGCGTTGACCCGACAGCAGTGGTGGCCGATCTGTCGGTGGGCGAACAGCAGCGCGTTGAAATCCTCAAGCTGCTCTATCGCGATGCCCGCCTGCTCATCCTCGACGAGCCGTCCGCCGTCCTGACTCCCCAGGAAGTGGACGATCTGTTCGCGGTGCTGCGCCGCCTAGTGGCCGAGGGGCGCACAGCCATCTTGATCACGCACAAGTTGCGCGAGGTGATGGCTATCTGCGACCGGGCGACAGTGTTGCGGCGCGGGCGCGTGGTGGGGACGGTGCGCGTGTCCGAGACGCAGCCGGAGACCATCGCGCGCATGATGGTGGGGCGCGAGCTGGAAGTGGTGCGTCGCACGACTGCACAGCCCGCAGGCGAGCCGGTTCTGCTGGTGCACAACCTGCACGTGCGCGACGATCGCGACCTGCCCGCCGTGCGCGGCATCAGCTTCACCGTGCACGCCGGCGAGCTCGTCGGGCTGGCGGGGGTGGAGGGCAACGGGCAGCGCGAACTGGTAGATGCTTTGGTGGGGCTGCGGGCGGTGGAGTCCGGCGAGGTGGTGCTGGCGCATCAACCGGTGACCGAGGCAGGCAACCGTCGCCGCCGGGCACTGGGCATGGCCATCATCCCCGAAGACCGCACGCGCCAGGGCCTGAGCGTTCCCTCAACGCTGACGGAAAACCTGGTTGCCACGCGCTATCACCGCCCGCCCTATTCGCGGAGTGGTATTCTGGCGCTGCGCCCTATGCGCGCGTTTGCGCAGCAGGCCATCCGGCAGTTCGATATTCGCGTGCGCGGGCCAAACGTGCGCGTCAAGACGCTTTCGGGAGGCAACGCCCAGAAAGTGGTGGTGGCGCGCGAACTGGCCGAGACGCCGCGTGTGCTCATCGCGGCGCAGCCCACGCGCGGGCTGGACGTGGGAGCGACGCAGTTTGTGCATGGGGAATTGTTGCGGTTGCGCCAGGCCGGTACGGGTATCCTGCTCATTTCGGCGGACCTGGACGAACTGCTGGCGCTGGCCGACCGCTTGCTGGTCATTTTCGAAGGTCAACTGGTGGGCGAACTGACGCCCGAAACGGCCACACGCGAACGCCTGGGCCTGCTGATGGCCGGGCGAGGTGTTGTCGCCGAGGCGGAGAGCGTGGCGCGCGGATAACGAGGATGAGACTATGAGAGGACAGAGCACGCCGCTCCCCTACTGGCTGATTGCTCCCTTTCTGGGAGGATCGGGCAATCTTTGGTGGGGCGTGCTGGCCTGGGGAATGGTGGGGGCAGCGGTGACCGCGGCGCTGGTGAGCAGCCGCAACCGGCGTTGGTGGGCCGGCGCGCTGGCCGGTCTGCTGACAGGTGGCGCTGGCGGAGTGCTATTGCTATCCCTGCTGTGGTTTGCCCTGGTGCCGCTCCTTGACCGGCGTTGCGGGCGCTGCGGGGCGCTTTCGACGGCTACTGCTGTCGCCTGTGGCCGTTGTGGAGCAGAGTTCACCGAGCGCGGCTGGATCGAGTCGCTGACCGCGCTGGTCAACAACGTGGCGCGCGTGGTAATCACTCTGGAGCTGGCGTTGATCGCCGGGGGCATCGTATTGGAACTCTCTGGCAAAGACGCGCTCAACACATACCGCGTGCTGTTCGAATGGGGTCTGGGCACGCCCCGCGCCCGTGCCAACTCGCTGCTGGCGGCGACGCCGCTCATCTTCACCGGCCTGGGCACAGCGATGGCCTTCCGCGCGGGCATTTTCAACGTCGGTGTGGAGGGGTCGCTGTATATGGGCGCGCTGGCGGCAGCCTGGGTCGGCTTCACCTTCACCGACGTGCCCGGCCTGCCGCTGATCGCCCTGGCCTTTGTGGCGGCGGCGATCGCCGGTGGCCTGTGGGGGCTGGTGCCCGGCTACCTGAAGGCGCGGCTGCGCGTGGACGAAGTGGTCACGACGATCATGCTCAACTATGTGGCGATCGAGTTCACCAGCTACATGGTGCAGAGCGGGCCGTTCTTCGTGCCGGGCATGGCCAACGCCATGTCCAAGACTATCGCGGAACAGGCACAACTGCCGCGCCTGATCAAAGGGTCGCAGTTCAACGCTACTTTCTTCCTGGCCCTGGCCTGCGTGGTGATCGTGCTGGTGATCATGACGCGCACACGCCTGGGCTATGAGACGCGCCTGATCGGCGACAACCCGCTCTTCGCCCGCTGGTCGGGGGTGCTGGTCGGCGCGACCATCTTGCAGGTAATGTTCCTCAGCGGGGCGCTCGGCGGGTTGGCCGGTGCGGGGCAGGTGCTGGGGGTGCACTACAACTTCACGGCGCGCTTTTCGCGCGGCTTCGGCTTCGACGGGCTGACCATCGCCCTGCTGGCGCGCAATTCACCGGTCGGGGTGTTGATCGGCGCGCTACTCTTTGGGACGCTACGCAGCGGCGGCACGACCATCGAGCTGTTCACCGATGTGCCGATTGATCTGGTGGATGTGGTGCAGGCGCTGATCATCTTCTTCGTGGCGGTTGATCTCAACCTGGACTTTCTGGCCCGGCGACGGCGTGCCGAGCAGCCGCGCGAGCCGGTGACCACTCCGGCGGCGTAGGGGAGGGCGGCATGGATTGGGTCAATCTGGCTACGGCGACGTTGCGCATCTCTACCCCCTTGTTGATGGTGGGCATGGCCGGACTGCTGAGCTATCAGGTAGGGCTGATCAACATTGCCCTGGAAGGCATGATGCTCGGCGGAGCCTTCGCCGGTGTGGTGATCGGGTACGAGCTGGGGTCAACCTGGCTGGGCGTGTTGGGAGCGGTGCTGATCGGGGCAGGGCTGGGGGCGCTGTTCGCGCTGGCGGTGATCAGCCTGCGGGCGAACCTGATCGTCTCTGGCCTGGCGCTCAACTTCCTGGCTACTGGCGGCACAGCGTACCTGATGGACATCCTCTATGATCAGAGCGGGACGCTGGCCCCACAGGGGTTGCAAAAGCTGCCGACGGTGCGGGTGCCGCTGATCCACGACATCCCCACGGTGGGGCGTATTGTCTCCGGCCATTCACCGCTGGTCTATGTGTCGTGGGTTCTGGTGCCGCTAACCGCTATCTTCCTCTACCGGACGGTGGTCGGCGGGCACATCCGCGCGGTCGGCGAGCACGCCGAGGCTGCGCGCACGGCGGGTATTTCCGTCCGGCGGATGCAATATCTGGCCCTGATCCTGGGCGGGGCGCTGTGCGGGTTGGCGGGCGCGCACCTGTCGCTGGGCGACCTGCCGCTCTTCCGCGAGAAGATGACCAACGACCGCGGCTTCATCGCGCTGGCGGCGGTGTACTTCGCGGCGGCGCGGCCCGGCTGGACGGCGCTGGCCTGCCTGTTGTTCGGCTTCTTCGAGGCGCTGCAATTCCGACTGCAACTGCAGAAGACTGACATCCCCAACGAATTCCTGCAGATGTTGCCTTATCTGATGGTGGTGCTGGCGCTGGTGGTGATCAGCGCCCGCAAAGAATGGCGCAGGGGATGGTGAGGAGTGGTGAGTTCGGAGTTCTGAGTCTGGAGTCGGACGCTGCCTCGCTGGCTCGCGCAACTCCAGACTCCCCACTCATCCCCCCAAGGAACTGAAGCATGGGTCGAAACGCGGTACTCGTCATTGATGTCGTCAAAGATTTCACCGATCCGGCGGGCAAGGTACCGCACCCGGAAGCGGCGGGCATCGTGCCGCACATTGACGCCTTCGTGCAGGCGGCGCGGGCGCGAGGCGCGCTGATCATCTGGGTGATCGATCAGCACCGGCCTGGTAAGCCCGACTGGGAACTGGAAAACGTGCGCGATCACTGCACGGCGGGCACGCCCGGCGTGGAACTGGCTCCGCCGCTGGCTCCACAGCCGGAAGATTACGTGATCCCCAAACGGCGCTACAGCGCCTTCGTGGGCACCGATCTCGATCTGATCCTGCGCGACAACCATATAGACACGGTCTTTCTGGTGGGCACCAAGACCAACGTGTGTATTCGCGCTACGGCTACCGATGCCTTCGAGCGCAATTACCGCGTGATCGTGCCGCGCGAGTGCGTCTCGACCGACAAGCCACACCTGCACGAGGCGAATCTGGAGGACATCGCCAAGTACCTGGGGCGCGTGCTCAGCGTGGACGAGGCGCTGGCGCTGCTGCAAACGGAGTCCTGAGCTTATGGACGTGCTGGTCACCGGCTACCCCAGCCTGGATCACATCGCGCGCGTGTCACACAGCCCCGCTGTAGGCGAAACGGCGCACCTGCTCGATCTGCCGGACTGTGCTACCTTTGGCGGATGCGGGATCAACACAGGCGTGGCCCTGGCCCGACTGGGCTTTCGGGTGGGGGCGGCGCTGGTGCTGGGCGATGATGCCGACGGCGTCGCGTATGTGCAGCATTTGCAGGCCCTGGGCGTTGACGTGAGCAATGTGCAGGTGCTGGCGGGGCAGCGCTCATCGCACAGCTATCTCTTTCTGAATCCCGACGGGCAGTATCAGAACTTCTTCTTCCCCGGCGCGGCGGATGCCTGGCGGGGGACACTGACTCTGCAGGGTGCGGAGCGTTACCGGCTGGCCCTGGTGACGGTGGGACCGGCGGCCTACAACGCGCAGTTCGTCGAGCAGGTGCGCGCTGCGGGCGTGCCCCTGGTGTGGGGTCTGAAGCCGGACGTATTCGCCTATCCGCCGGCGCTGGTGCGCGCTTTTCTGGCCGCGAGTGCCTACGTGCTGATGAATCACATCGAGGCCGGAGTAGTGCTGCGGGCCGTGAACGCCGCGGCTTTGCAGGAGCTGTTCGGCGAGCAAACGCGCGCGCTGGTGATCACGCAGGGGGCGCTGGGCGCACAGGTGATCACGCGCGAGGGCGCGACGACGGTGCCCGCCGTGCCGCCTGCCCGTCTGGTAGACCCGACGGGCGCGGGCGACGCCTTTGCTGCGGGGTTCATCGCCGGGCTGCTGCGCGGCGCGTCGCCGGAGACGGCGGCGCAGTTGGGGGCCGTGCTGGCCTCGTTTGTGCTGGAAGAGGTGGGTTGCCAGACCAATCTGCCCGATTGGCCTGGTTTGTTGGGGCGCTACCGGGAGCACTTTGGCGTCTTTGAGGGGAAGACTGCATGAAAGAGCCATTACAAAAGGAAGAGAGTTTGTATTTGCGGTGTAGGGCCGGCGATGTAGCTCCGCTGGTGCTCATCTCCGGCGACCCGGCGCGCGTGGATCGCGTGGCGGCCCTGCTGGACGGGACATTGCAGGTGAGTCATAACCGCGAGTTCGCCGTGGCGACGGGGCGCTATCGTGGCGTGCCCGTGACGGTGGCCTCTGGTGGAATCGGCGCACCCTCTACGGCCATCGCGCTGCACGAACTGGCCGCGTTGGGCGCGCGGGCGGTGGTGCGCATCGGCACGATGATGGGCGTGGACGCGCCGCTGGGATCGGTCGTTGTGGCGACGGGGGCAGCGCGCTTTGAAGGCACGTCGTCGCGCTACCTGCCGCTGGCCTATCCGGCTATCCCCAACTGGTCGCTGACCCATTGCCTGGCCGAGGCCGGACGGGCTGCGGGCCTGGACGTGCGCTTGGGGCTGACAGCCACCTACGATGCTTTTTACCCCGATATGGCTCCATCACTGATCGGGGTGGGGGTGCTCGATCTCGGCGAGGCACACCGGGCCGGTGTGCTGAGCCTGGACATGGAAACATCCCTGATCTTCGTGGCCGGTATGGTGCTGGGCCTGGCGGCGGGGGCCATGTGTCTGGTGACCGTACAGGCCGAACCGCACCGACACCTGGTGGCGGATGTGCGGGCCGACCTGGACGATCGCCTGGTGCGCGCTGCACTCGACGGGTTGGTGAAGTTCGGAGAGACATTCTGAGCATGGCGGAGACATTGTTGATTGACGGGCAGTGGCGGGCCAGCACCGACGGGGCGACGCTGGACGTGATCAATCCGGCGACGGGCGAGGTGGTGCAGAGCATCTCGCAGGCGACCGTCGCCGATGCTCAGGCCGCGCTGGAGGCCGCCGAGCGGGCGTTCCCCATCTGGGCGGAGATGAGCGCGCGCGAGCGGGCGCGCATCATGCACCGGGCGATGGACATCTTCCGCGGGCGGCTGGAAGAAGCCGCGCGCTTGCTGACGCTGGAGCACGGCAAGCCACTTAACGACTCGCGCAAAGAATGCGCCTACAGCGCCGACGTGATTGACTTCTATGCCGAGGAAAGCCGCCGCCTGGAAGGGACGCACTTCGCCGGCGACCTCGGCCCGACGCATAGCTTCGTGCTGAAACAGCCGATCGGCGTAGTGGCGGCGATCACGCCCTGGAACTTCCCGGTTGACTTGCTGGCCTGGAAGCTGGGGCCAGGGCTGGCGGCGGGCTGCACCTTCGTGATCAAGCCGCCCAGCGAAGCGCCCCTGGCGGCCACCCTGTTCGTGCGCTCGTTTGTGGAGGCGGGTATTCCGCCCGGCGTGCTCAACATCGTCACCGGGCCGGGGCGCACGGTGGGCGCGGAACTGGTCACCAATCCCATCAGCCGCAAGATCGCCTTCACTGGCTCGACGGCGACCGGCCTGTGGATCGCCGAGCAGGCTGCCCGTCAGCTCAAACATGTCACGCTGGAGCTGGGCGGCAGCGCGCCGTTCGTCGTGTGCGACGATGCCGACCTGGATATTGCCGTGCCGGAGGCGCTACGCCGCGCCTTCTCGCACACCGGGCAGATTTGCATCAGCGTCAACCGCATCTATGTACACCGCTCGCGCTATGAGGAGTTCGTGACGCGATTCGCTGAGGCGGCCAGCCGCCTGCGCGTCACTGCCGACGGGATTGCCGAGCCGGACGCCGACATGGGGCCGCTGATCAATCAGGCGGGCCTGGAGACAGTGCGGCAACACGTGCAGGACGCGGTCGAGCGGGGGGCGACGGTGCTCACCGGGGGGCGAGCGCCTGACGGGCCGCAATACGCGCGCGGCTATTTCTACCTGCCGACCGTATTGACCGGCGTGACGCGCGACATGCGCGTGATGCGTGAGGAGACGTTCGGGCCGGTCGCGCCTATCGCCGCCTTCGACACGCTCGAAGAGGGTGTGCGCATGGCCAACGATTCGCCCTACGGCCTGGCGGCGTATGTCTATACATCCGACCTGGACAAGGCGTTCTACGCGGCGAAACACATCCGCGCGGGCGGGGTAGGCATCAACGTCAACGACATCACCGACATTCGCGGGCCGTTCGGCGGGATGAAGATGAGCGGCATCGGGCGCGAGCTAGGTCAGCCGGGCATGGATGCCTACCTGGAGGTCAAGCACGTGCGGGTGCGGATCAGGCTGCCGCGCTGAGGCTGTGAATAGCATCAGGGGCGCAACCGTAGCTCACCGTTGCGCCCCTGTTTTGTGTGTCACCGGCCAACCCCCTTTGCTAAGATCGCCATTGTGGGAATACGTTTAAGACACAGGAGGAAAACGAACGATGGCGATTCGCAAGGCATCGGCGGAGTGGGAAGGTTCGCTGCGCGAGGGCAAGGGCACGATGCGGCTCGGCAGCGGGGCTTTTGAGGGAGCCTATTCTTTCAGCACCCGTTTCGAAGAAGCGCCGGGCACCAATCCCGAAGAACTGATCGGCGCGGCGCATGCGGGGTGCTTCTCGATGGCGTTCAGTGCCAACCTGGGCCGCGCGGGTTTCACGCCCGATTACGTGCGCACTACTGCCGACGTGCACCTGGAGAAAGTAGATGGTGGCTTCAAGATCACGCGCATCGTGCTGAATATGGAAGCGAAAGTGCCAGGGCTGGACGAAAAGACGTTTCACGAGCAGGCCGAGGCCGCCAAGAGCGGTTGCCCGGTCTCGCAGGCGCTGGCCGCCGTGCCCATCGAACTGAACGCGCGGCTGGTGAGCTAGCCGACCCGTGCCCGGATGCGACGCGCCGGAGGCCGCTTGAAGCTTCCGGCGCGCTGCTCAAGGAGTGGTCAGTTGTCAGGGGTCAGTGATCAGTTATTATCTGTGATGAGTGATTGGGGGCAAACCATGTTCAGTCCCCTGACTATGGTGCTCATCGCTGACAACTGATTCCTGATCACTGAAAACTGATCACTGATCACCGAAAACCGCTCACCCTCCCGGAGACAGCCCATGCCCAACCGTTTGCAGCACGAGACCAGCCCCTACTTACTTCAGCACGCCCACAATCCGGTGGACTGGTATCCCTGGGGCGAGGAAGCCTTCGCCGCGGCAAAAGAGCAGGACAAGCCGATCCTGCTCAGCATCGGCTATGCGGCCTGTCACTGGTGCCACGTAATGGAGCGCGAGAGCTTCGAAGACGAGAAGACCGCGGCCTACATGAACGAGCACTTCATCAACATCAAGGTAGACCGCGAAGAGCGCCCGGACGTGGACGATATTTACATGCAGGCCACCCTGCTTTTCAACCGGGGCAACGGCGGCTGGCCGATGACCGTCTTCCTCACGCCAGACGGATACCCCTTTCATGCGGGCACGTACTATCCCCCCGAACCCCGCTACGGGATGCCCAGCTTTCGGCAGGTGATGGAGGCGGTCGTCGAGACGTGGCGCAAGAAACGGGGCGAGGTCGAGCGAGCCGGTCGGGCGCTGGCCGAGGAATTGAACCGGGCGATGGCGGCGGGGCTGGCCCGCGAGCCAGAGCTGTTGACTCCGGCCATTCTGGATGCTGCCGCCCAGGAAATGTTACGCCGCACCGACCCGCTGCATGGCGGCCTGACGCGCGGCGCGCCGAAGTTCCCCAATCCCATCAATCTTGAATTCCTGCTGCGCTATCACGCGGCGACAGGGCACGAACCATCGCGCGAGGTGGTGCTCTTCACCCTGCGCAAGATGGCTCGCGGCGGTCTCTATGATCAGTTGGGCGGCGGTTTTCACCGCTATAGCGTGGACGAGCGGTGGCTGGTGCCGCACTTCGAGAAGATGCTCTACGACAACGCTCTGCTCAGCCGCGTTTACCTGCACGCCTGGCAGATCAGCGGCGACCCGTTCCTGCGCGAGATCGCCGAGGACACGCTCGATTACGTGCTGCGCGAGATGACTTCGCCCGAAGGCGGCTTCTACAGCACCCAGGATGCCGATTCCGAGGGCGAGGAAGGCAAGTTCTACGTCTGGACAGCGGAAGAGATTCGCGCGGCGCTTGAGGGCGTGATCGAGCCGGTAGAGGCGGTGCTGGCCTATTGGGATGTGACCGACGAGGGGAACTTCGAGGGACGGAACATCCTGCACGCCGCCGATCTGCTGGAACGGGTGGCAGTGCGGCATGGGCTGAGCGTCGAGCAGATGCGCGATGCCCTGTCCGCCGCCAGGACGGTGCTCTTCACCCTGCGCAAGAACCGCGTCCCTCCCGCCCGCGATGAGAAGATCATCGCAGCCTGGAACGGGATGATGCTGGCCGCTTTCGCCGAGGCCGGGCGCGTGCTGGAGATGCCGGAATACGTGGAGGCGGCGGTCGCCAATGCGCGTTTCCTGCTGAGCGAGATGACCGGCCCGGATGGGCGTCTGTGGCGCACCTACAAGGACGGCGTGGCCAGGATCAACGGCTATCTGGAGGATTACGCGCATGTCATTGACGGGCTGCTGGAACTCTATCAGACGACTTTCGACAAACGCTGGTTCGTCGAAGCGCAGCGCCTGGCCGATCGGGTGCTGGCGCATTTCCGCGCGGCGGAGGGCGGTTTCTACGACACCAGCGACGATCACGAAGCGCTCATCGTGCGGCCCCGCAGTATCCAGGATAACGCTACCCCGTCGGGCAACGCCATGATCGCCTACGATCTGCTGCGGCTCACTGGCTACACGGCAGAGACGCGCTACGAAGAGGCGGCGTTGAGCCTCTACCATACGCTGGGGTCGCTGCTGGCGGAGTATCCGCTGGCATTTGGGGAGATGTTGATCGGGCTGGATATGGCTCTGCGCCGCCCGGTGGAGATCGCTCTCATCGGCGACCCGTCGGACGAGCGCACCAAAGCGTTGCTGCGCGTGGTGCGGCAGAAATATCGTCCCCTGGCGGTGGTGGCGCTCTCACCACACAACGCTGAGTCCAATGCCATGCCGCCATTGCTGCGCACGCGCACCCTGCGCGACGGCGCGCCCGCCGCCTACGTGTGCGAGAACTTCGTGTGTGCGGCTCCCGTCAACACGCCAGAGGCGCTGGCCGAAGTGCTCGACGGCGCGGAAGAGGAGTCGGAGGAGGGCGAGTAGAGGGCATCTCACCGCAGGGAACACAGAGCACAGAGATTTTTCTCTGTGCTCTTTTCTCTGCGTCCTCTGCGCCCTCTGGGGTGAGCTTTTGTGGTCAGGGGTTAGCCGCTGGATTCCTCGATGGCGACGCGCTGTCCGTTGTCGAAACGCGCCACGACCGCAGGCCCGCCGCCCGCGCCCAACTGATAGACCATCACCACGCGGATCAGGTCGCCGTCGCCCAGTTCGGCGGGGCGCAATGTCCCGCCCACCAGGTTCAACGCCGGGAAGCTCATCAGCGCGGCACGCAGGGCATCGCGCTCGACCCCCGCCGCGATGACCGCGCTGCGCAAGGCCCATACCGCGTCGTAGCCCGCCGCGGCCAGTCCGCCGGGCACCTGGGCGAAGGCCAGCAGATAGTCTTCCAAGAAGATGCGTGACGCGCGTCCCGGATAGGCATAGGACCAGTTCGTCGCCCCGATGACTCCGTTCGCCAGCGTATCGGCCAGGAAGCCCGTGCGGGCGGCTTCTTCGGCGTCGCGGTAGACGAACTGCCCGGCCCAGCCACCTTTGCGCAGCAGGCTGAGCAGGCTGGCAGCGTCGCGCGGCGCACCCCACATGACCACTGCCTCCGGGTTGAGGTCGAGCAGGCCGCGCGCCTCTGCCAGCAGACTCGACGCATCGGCGAGTTGCACGCGCGCGCCAGGGGCAATGCCGCGCGTCTGCATGGCCCGCTCGAAGAACAGCAGCGCTTCTGTCCATTCCACGCTGGTCTGCACCAGCGCCACAGAGGTCACGCCCAGGTCGTCGAGCAGATAGGTCGCCAGCGCTTCACTATAGAAGCGCTCCGGCGCGCGGATGCGCAGCACCGTATCGGTGGCATCGTCGCGGGTGAGGGCGTCGGCGGTGGCGGCGGCCAGCACGGGCACTCCCGCGCTAATCAGGGCGGCGGTGTTCTGCTGGGTCAGGACGGCGTTGTCTTCCGGGCCGAGCAGGGCGACGACTCCTTGTGCTACCAAAGCGGCAATATCCCTGCTCAGCGATTCGGCGGTGGGCGGCTCCGCCAGCGTCACCAGTTCCAGTTGATAGGTGCCGCCACCCGCGCGCAGACCTCCCGCGCCGTTGATCTGATCCATGGCCAGTTGAGCGCCTTTGGCCAGATCGGAACTGGCCACGCCCAGGTAGCCCACGCGCAACACACTGGTCTGCGCCAGCGGACGCGCGGCCAGGGCCGGACCAGTCGCGGCGATCAGCAACGCCAGCAGGGCGATGAAAACCGGCCAGCGCCGAACACCGGGGACGAAACGGGTGAGGTGATGCATGAGAAACCTCCTGCTCGCGCCGTCTCACAGGGCACACGGGTATATTGTGGCCCGAATTCCCGTTATACGCCAGCCGCCCGCGCAGGGCAAGTGACCGGAAACTCCGGGTGTGTGCAAAATGTGGCAGTCTGTTTGCTGCGCTTTGGTTGACCTCACCCCCAGCCGCGCTGCGCTCGGCTCGCTCCTTCTCCGACGCGGGAGGGGGCAGCGAGGCACGTCAGCGCCGAGCGGGGGTGAGGTAAATGCCCCCGTGTCAGGCAAATCTGCACGCCCCAGAGACTCTGCCCAGAGGCGAACCACAAAGGGCGCACAGAGCAGAGACAAAGCTCCGTGCCCTCTGCGCCCTCTGCGCTGATGTGGCTATTGCAGCCCGGCCTGTTCGAGCTTGTACATGGTGAAGGCGGCTCTGTATTCGTTGGCCATATCCAGGTCGCCCAGGTTGAGTGAGGGAGACGCGATGGCGAAGACTGTGATCAGGAAGCGTCCATAGGGCACGACGAGCAGGCGGTAGGTCACCTGGCCGCAGGGGTCGTAGGAATATTCTCCAGTCCATACCTGGCCCAGAATATCGCCCATGCTGTGTGGCTCGATACGGGTGATCAGACCGGTGTTGCGCCATGCCTGCTGCACCAGGGGGTTGTTCATATAGGCAACCGGCCCGGTAGCTTCGTTGAAGAGGGCCACACCGATTTCCAGGTCCTGCAATTGTGGCGAGCAGTCGAGGCCGGTAGACCACAGCCGCCTGACTTGCCCGACCAGACCTGCCTGTACCCCGGCATTGCCGACTGCGGTAGCCAGCTCGGTCAGGCCGCCAGCCTGGTACAGCTCCACGATCTGATTATAGGTATAGGTGCCGCTGGTCGTGGTGTCGAGCGTCCAGGGAGGTGAGGGTAGCTCCAGTTCCTGACTGGTCGGCATGGCCGCCTCGATGTCCTGTAGCGTGGCCCGTGTGAAGGCGACAGTCGGCGTCGGTGGGATGGGCGTGGGGAGGACGGCTATGGTGGTCGGCTGCAGGACGACCGCGCCAGCAGTGGGCGTTGGCGGGAAGGGCTGCGCGGCCTGGGCGTCGGCATGGGCGATCACAACGGGAATCAGTTGGTCCACCAGGCCCCAGACCAGT
>FWPU01005167.1_pt1 | contig 28925 bp, 26 predicted proteins | sample 2228361 | NCBI WGS metagenome assembly FWPU01 (sample SAMEA103939777, study PRJEB20133) | metagenome | reverse complement strand
CGGCGGCAACAAGTTCGACCTCACCCGCTGGGACGAAAGCTACTTCGCCCGCCTGCGGGATTTCCTCGGTCACGCCGCCCGGTGCGGGGTAGTGGTGGAACTGACCCTGTTCTGCCCGTTTTACGAGGAGGCGATGTGGGAACTCAGCCCCATGAATGCCCTCAACAACGTGAACGGCGTCGGCAACGTGGCGCGCACGAACGTGTACACCCTCGACCGCCACGGCGGCCTGCTACCGGTGCAGGAAGCGCTGGCGCGCCGGTTGGTCACCGAACTCAAGGACTTCGACAACCTCTACTACGAGATTTGCAACGAGCCGTACTTCGGCGGCGTGACGATGGCCTGGCAGCACCGCATCGCCGACGTGATCGTGGAAACCGAAGCGTCGCTGGGCGTGCGACACCTGATTTCACAGAACATCGCCAACGACAAAGCCCGGGTGGAAAACCCGCATCCGGCCGTTTCGATCTTCAATTTCCACTACGCCTACCCGCCCGACACCGTGGCGATGAACTACCATCTGAACAAGGTGATCGGCGACAACGAGACCGGCTTTCGCGGCACGAACGACCTGCCGTACCGCGTCGAGGCCTGGAGCTTCCTCCTTGCGGGCGGCGGGCTGTTCAGCCACTTGGATTACTCGTTTGCGGTGGGCTACGAAGACGGCACGTTTGTGTATCCCGCCACTCAGCCCGGCGGCGGCAACCCGGGATTCCGCCGGCAAATGAAAATCCTCGGCGATTTCCTGCGCAGCCTCGACTTCATCCGCATGAAGCCCGCCGCCGAGGCGATCGCGGGCGGCGTGCCGTCGGGCCATCGGGCCTATGTGCTGGCCGAGCCGGGGCGGATGTACGCGCTCTACCTCGCGCGCGACACCAAGGACAAGAACGCGCCCACCGGCCCGCAGACCGCCACGCTGCAACTCCGGCTCCCGGCCGGCGCTTACACCGCTGAGTGGGTAAACCCGCGCACCGGCCGGGTGGACCAGCGGGAAAGCATCCGCGCGACCGGCGACACTACGGCGCTGGTCAGCCCGGTGTTTGAAGAAGACGTGGCGCTGCGGCTGCGGAGGCAGTGAACGGCGGGGTGAATGTGCGACAAGGCTTGGTTACAACCACGCCGTGGCAATTTCAATGGTCAACCGGACTCCCGAGGCATTAATTTGGGCCCAATGCTGACCCGGTTGCGGATTCGGAATTTCAAGCGGTTTGAGGACGCCGATATTGAGTTGGGGCAGACGGTGGTTTTCATCGGTCCCAACAACTCCGGCAAGACCACAGCGCTCCAAGCGCTGACGCTCTGGGCCGTGGGCCTGCGCAAATGGAACGAGCGTCGCTTGGGGAAAAAAAGCTCTCCCGAAAAACGTCCCGGGGTCACCATCAACCGTCGGGATCTCATCGCCCTGCCCGTGCCCGACGCGAACCTGTTATGGCGCAACTTGCATGTGCGGGACGTGCGCCGTTTTGAGGGGAAACCGCAAACGCGAAATGTCCGGGTGGAGATCGTTGTGGATGGTGTCACGGCAGGCCGGGCTTGGTCCTGCGGGCTCGAATTCGATTACGCCAACGAGGAGTCCTTTTACTGCCGCCCCCTTCGGCTGACAGAGGACCAAGCCCCTCAGCGCATGAATGTACCTCTCGAAGCCGGCCAGACGCGCCTGGCTTATCTTCCCCCCATGTCCGGGCTGGCGGCGACGGAACCCAAGTGGGAAACCGGGCGCATCAACGTGCTGATTGGCGAGGGGCAGACAGCGCAAGTCTTGCGCAATCTGTGCCACCAACTTTACGAACAACCCGAACCAAAACACGGTTGGAACGCCATCTGCGAGCACATTCGGTCCCTGTTTGGAGTCGAGCTGCAGGCGCCGCAGTTTATCAGCGAACGCGGGGAGATCACCATGACCTACCGCGAACCGAACGGTTGCCTGCTGGACCTTTCCAGCGCCGGCCGCGGTTTGCAACAGACGCTGTTGCTGCTGGCCCATTTGTATGCCAATCCGGAAACCGTGCTCCTGCTGGATGAACCGGACGCCCACTTGGAGGTGTTGCGGCAGCGCCAAATCTATCAGCTCCTGACCGACGTGGCCTCGCGTCAAAATGCCCAGATCATTGCCGCCAGTCACTCGGAGGTCGTGCTCAACGAGGCGGCCAATCGGGACGTGGTGGTAGCCTTCGTGGGCCGGCCCCACCGCATTGATGATCGCGGGCCCCAGGCGCAGGTCCTGAAAGCGCTGACCGAAATCGGATTCGACCACTATTATCAGGCTGATCTCAAGGGCTGGGTGCTGTACCTGGAAGGCTCAACCGACCTGGCCATTCTTCGGGCCTTTGCCAGACTCTTGAACCACCCGGTAGCCGCGGAACTCGAACAACCGTTTGTGCACTATTTGACCAGCAACCTTCCCCAACGGGCACGAGAGCATTTCTACGCCCTGAGGGAAGCCCGGACCAACCTGGTCGGCGTGGCGCTCTTTGATCGCCTGGACAAGTCCCTGCAACGCGACACTCCGCTCACCGAACTGATGTGGCGCAAGCGGGAAATTGAAAACTACTTGTGCCAGGAAGAGGTGCTGATCGCTTACGCGCGCCACGGTCTGCCGGATGATCTTTTCGGGCGGGAGGAAGCCAGGCAACGGGAAGAAATCATGCGCCAGTGCATTGCCGAGGTCTCGGGGGCGCTCGAAACGCTGGGACGGCCCGGTCCCTGGTCGGACGATCTCAAGGCCAGCGATGATTTCCTGACCCCCTTGTTCGAAAAGTACTTCAAAAGGCTGAACCTGCCCAACCTGCTCCGGAAAACGGACTTTCACGTTCTGGCCGGGGTGGTGCCCAAGGATCGCCTTTCGCCCGAAGTCGCGGAAAAACTGGATGCCATTCTGACTGTCGCCCGCTCCGCCAGGCCGGGCGGGGAATAATTAATGGCGGAAGACCGCCGAGGGCTGAAAGCCTTTGAGAACTTCGAGCGACTGGCAACGCGGGGCGTCCGGCTCCCTTGCGTACTACCCTCCGGCGGAGTCGGGTCAGCCGCTAGCGGGCCCTGGCAATTCGAGGATGCCCCACAACCCCAGCTTGGGCACGGTCACGACGCCGTCGGTGACCGGGAGCTCCTGTGGCGGCGACTCCGGCTCCCAGTAGCGACAGCGCGTGGCGCCCGAGACCCCCAACGCTTTGAGGTCGAGCTGCAAGCGGACGTGAATGTGTGGTGCCACCTCGTCGCGCTCGGGTTGATATTGGTAATTCAGGAGGTGAACCACGGCCGCCCCCGGCCGCACCCGGAGCAGAACACGCACCGGGCTCGCCCCGGACGCTCGCACCGCCGGCTGAACGAACTGCAGAGCTGCCGCAAGGGTAGCGAAAACCTTCGTGCGAGCCGAAACCTGCTCGAAGACGGCGCGGTCGTCAGGCCGGAGTTGCGTGCGGTCCGGCGCGAGAACCGGTACCGCGGACGGGAAGTCTTCCACTCGCAGGGACCGGCGCACGATCTCGTCGCCGGCCAGGATGATCCGGAAGGAGACGTTCGAAGCGGCGAGTGTTTCCGTCAGATGGAACCACGTCTCCGGCGCGCGCAGAAAAGCCCGATGCGGCAGCAACACGGCCAGGTCGGCGTGGTTCTCGAAGCCGTCGAAGAGTCCGGCGTTGCGCCGCACGAAGCGGTAGAGCGGGGCGAACTTCTCCGCCGGACCCTCGTACCAGTGCGTGCCTTTTTCCGGCGTGTAACACCACTGCCGGTGCGGGGCCATGAAGTGGTGACCGGCGGCGTAGCCCAGGGCGATCCAGCCGCGCACCAACCCGGGCAGGGCGTGTTCCTTGATGTACGCCCAATCGTGCCCGCTGGCGGTCGAGGCGTACGGGCGGCCAATGGCGTCGGCCAGTCGGTAGGCCAGGAGCGGGCGGTCGCTGAAGCGGCGCGCCGCGGCGACGTGATCGGTCTCGGCGCTGAACAGGTCCAGCGCGTGATAATCGCTCAGATGCCGCGGCCAGAGCAGCCCCGCGTTGGCGCCCAGGGGCACGGCGCGCCCAGCGGTCCGGGCGGCCAGTTCGCGCAGTTCTTCCATAAAGGCTGCCTGGGCACGGCACTGGTAAATCATCCAGTGTTCCCACAGTGGATGCTGCGGGGGGCTGCGGCGGCTCGGCGCGTCCTCCGCCAGCCATTGCCGGACGGCCGCGCGGTAGTCGAACGCGCGCGGATTTTCGACGCCGTGACGGCTCAGCTCTTCCCCCGGCAACGCGGCCAGGTACTCGCGAAAACCGTCCACGCACCGATTACAGAAGCACAACCCCAGCCACAACCCGCCCGCCGTGCCCAGGTGATCATCAATGTGGACCCCGTCCGCGCCGGCCCGGATGGTCTCGACCACGCGTTCGCGGATGAACTCGCGGAAGACGGGTTGCGCCGTGCAGCACCACCAGTACGGAATGCCCTGGTGCTGATGATCGGTCAGCCAGGGCACCTTGACCGGCTGGCCTTCGATATCCCGGCAGAGTCCCTGTTCGTAAGTGTCCGGAAAGCGGCGGTGGTAGGCCGCAAATTCGGTCACCATGCCCACGCTGCCGAAAAATTTGAGCCCGCGCGCTTCCTCCCGCGACCGGGCGTTGGGCGTGCCGCCCCAAGCCACCACCGTGGCGTTGTAGGCTTCGTACGTCGCGCGGCTGGCCTGGTACATGAACACCACATCCGACCGCTCCACCACAGCGCCGGCAACCGAGAAGGTCAGGCTCGCCAACCAGCCGAGCCCGGGGAGGAGATAATACTGCGACTTCATGGCCGGCAGGTTATCGGCCGTCGGGCGCCCGGCAACTGCTTGCGCTTCAAGTCCGGTGGTCCCCGGCGGATATCCGGCCCCGGCCGGGATCAGGCGCCCGCGGACGCCGGCGAAGAGGCGATATCAAGTTCGATAGAAGCGATAGGTTTGGAAGGGATAACCCGGAATCCCGTGCCGTCCGGCTTCACCCACAATACCCAGTTTCGCGCGGGCGGCATGAAAAGATAATCCGGGTGGTTGACGACGATCCTTTCCCCGCTGTCCAGGTACAGGGGGCAGCGCTGCCACCGTTGACCGAAGAGCGTCGCGTGAATCTCGTCGTTGCGCATTGAATCCACCCTTGGTCGGCGCAGCCGGAACCGTCAACCGGTGCTGCCGACGAAACCGGAAACACAGTGCTAACTGCCAACGAGTTGACGAATTCCCCGTGTCTTCCTTGTCACCGCCCGGCGCCCCGGCCCTGCGGGCGGTCACGCCAGCGCCCGGCGCAGGTTCTCGGCGATGGTCAGAAAGGCCTGCGCGGGCGGGGAGTCCGGACGACCGGCCACCACCGGTTCGCCGCGGTCGCCGCCCTCGCGAATCTCGGTGAAGATCGGAATTTCGCCCAGAAAGGCCACGCCTTTGCGGGCGGCTTCCGAGCGCCCGCCACCGTGACCGAAGATTTCGACCCGCGAACCATCCGGGGCGGTGAAGTAACTCATGTTCTCAATGATGCCCAGAATGGGGACGTTCACCTTTTCGAACATGGCCATGCCCTTACGCACCACGCCCACCGACGCCTCCTGCGGGGTGGTGACGATGACGCCGCCGTCCAAGGGTACGGTCTGGCACAAGGAAAGCTGGGCGTCGCCGGTGCCCGGCGGCAGGTCCACCAGCAGGTAATCCAGCTCGCCCCACTCCACGGCAAAGAGAAATTGCTGGATGGTCTTGGTGATCATGGGGCCGCGCCAGATCACCGGCTGGTCGTCGTCCACCAGAAAGCCGATGCTCATGAGCTTCACGCCGTGGTTAACCGGGGGCACCAGCTTTTCCTGATCACTCACCGTCGGGCGCTCGCGACAGCCCATCATCAGGGGAATGCTCGGACCGTAGATGTCACAATCCAACAACCCCACGCGCGTCCCCAGACGGGTCAGGCCGCAGGCAAGGTTGACCGAAACGGTGGACTTGCCCACGCCACCCTTGCCGCTGGCCACGGCGATGACGTGGCGGACGCCGGGCACGCGGTGCTGGTTGGCCCAGGGGTTGGCCGCGGTCCCCGCCGGCCCGGCGGACGGGGCGGGTTGACGAACCTCCACTAACACGCGTTCGACGCCGGGCAAGCGGTGCAACGCCTGTTCCGCGTCGCGCTTGATGGCGGCGGCGACGTCCGGGTTGGACGAGGTCAACTGCAGGGTCACGCTCACCGCGCCGGCATTGGCCGCCACGTCCTTGACCAAACCGAACGAGACGATGTCCCGTGAAAACCCGGGATACTTCACGGCCTTGAGCGCGGCCAGGACGGCGTCTTGCGTCAACATGCGGGGCCAGATTAGCGGCCGGGACCGCTCTTGGCCAGTTGGCTCCGCCCAAGACAGAGCGGCCGGGCCGCCTCGTTTCGGCCCACGGTGGGCGCGCTCGCGTGGGAGACAGACGATTCCAAACAGGCCGTTGACAGGAAACGTCCATGGGGTAGGGTCGAGCGCCTTTGAGATTATCGGTTATGCCCAGAACTGCATCTGCCCTACGCCGCGTGCGTCAGAATGCCCGCCGGGCCGCGCGCAATCGCAGCGTCAAGTCGCGTCTCAAGACACTGGAAAAGCGCTATCGCCAGTTCCTCGCGGAAAAGCAGAAGGATGCGGCCGCCGCCAAGCTCCGCCAGGTGGTGTCCGCCTTTGACAAGGCCGCCAAGGTCGGGGTGATCCACCCCAACAAGGCCGACCGGAAGAAATCCCGCCTGGCCGGCCTGCTGGCCGCGCTGAACTGACCGGATCGCCCGGAGAGCCGACCGCCGACGCCGGCCGACAGCCCGCCTTTCACGGAACCCGCGCGGCACGCGGCTGGATCAACAACCGGCCATCTTCCACGATCAGCCGTTCCAGCCGCTGCAACAGCTCGATGCTGGCCGCGTCCTTGTAAAGGTCCTTGGCCAGGTTTTGCTGCCGGATCCCGGCCATGATTCGTTCCGGGACCGGCTGTCCGTTAACCTCCAAGTTTTCCAGGGTCACCAGCAACACCCCGCTTTCCAAGGTGGCCCGAATTTCGGCCGTGCCGTTGAAATAACGGCCCTTGAGCCGGCGCCAGCCCAGTTGCTCCAGCGGCAGGCTGAGGGTACCCTTGAGCTTGTTGTCCACGATGGCCACGTGCACCCGATCCTTGAAGTCGCGTGCCTCGGGAGCGTGGTTGATCAACAGGTTCAGCTCCCGCTCGGAGAGCGAGAGCGGCTCGGCGGCGCCGCCGGCCCGGAGCGCCTCGGCAAACAGCCGGCATCGCTCCTGCACGCTGCGAATCTCCTCCGGCGTACCCTCCACCCGGGGCACGGGGATGGGATCGGGGGCGGTGTACTGCGCCACCAGACGGTTCAGCACGTAGCGGGTGCCAAAGTACAACGCCACCGAGCCCGCGAGGAAAAGCACCACGAGGGTCAGGCAGCCATAAAAGAAACAGCCGCGACCGCGGCCGGTTTGGGTTTCAGTCATGGGTTCAGGATGTTGTTCGGCGACTCTGCGGGCGGTCCCCGGCCCGATTCAACCTGAAAAACGCCGGCCTCGGACGGGTGGAAGAGTTCGTCAACGGTTAATCGAAGGAAATCAAGGCGGGTAGGATTGGATCGTGAGGTGGGAGTGGGATTGCCCTCGGCAATCCCGGGGCTGCTTCTGGGTTACGCAGGCGCGCGACCAAATGCTGATGCCGAGCCTGCCGTTGGTGATTTGATCCCCTGACCGGGCGACAGCGCCTCGCTCTTACCGAGGCACAAACCGGGCCCGGGCTTACCCTGCGCCCGGGCGTTTTCCCGGCGGTTTTCCGGGCGACTCGAGGCCTCGCCCAGCCGGCGGGTGCGGTGGCCGTCGGTGTTCCGGCGCAGCGCCCCCCACGCGGGCGGGCATGATGTTCGAACGCCCCCCGGACCGGCGGGTCGAAGAGCGGGACGTCGCCCGCCAGAACGGCGGCGCCCCTGCGCGCCCTGTTGGCCGACGGTAGCGAGGGCGGAGCGTCGGCGCACCGTGTGCGGTTGCTTTTCGAATTCCCGCAGCGCTTCCCGGCATTGCAGCCCGGCCCGGACTGTGTCACGATCAGCGGCGTTGACCAGCCACCCTTGCATCATGAAGACCTTTGCCTTTCTAGCGCTGGGCGTGTTTTTCCCGGGCGCCATCGCTGGACACGCCCTGACGCTGGCGGAAAATGGCGCGGCCCGGACCGTGATTTTGACCCCTCTGGAAGCCACGCCCGCCGAAAAGAACGCCGCCTGCGAATTGGCCGAGGCGTTGCGCGAGATCACCGGGGCGGCCTTCAGCATCCAGACCGCCGGCGCCACCTCGCCAGTGCGGGCGATTCTTGTCGGTCCGGGGGCCGCCGCGCGGCAGGCGTTTCCCGAAATCCCCTTTGACCAGCTCGGTCCGGAGGAGGTGGTTATCAAAACCCGGGGCGACCTCCTGCTGCTGGCCGGCGGGCGGCCGCGCGGGACGTTGTACGCCGTGAGCCAGTTCCTCCAGGAGCACTGCGGGGTGCGCTGGTGGACGCCCTGGGCGGCACGGTATCCCCGCCGGCCCACGTTGGAGGTGGGACCGCTGGACGTGCGGTACCGGCCGGTGTTCGAGTCGCGTGATCCGTACTGGTATCCGGCCTTTGACGCGCGCTGGGCGGTGCGCAATTTCTCCAACAGCCAGTCTGCCGGCATCCCCGAGGAATGGGGCGGCTGCATTCGCTACAAGGGGTTCGTGCACACGTTCTATCCGCTGGTGCCGCCCGCCGAACACTTTGCCAAACATCCGGAGTGGTACAGCGAGATCAAGGGCAAGCGCACGCACGATCACGCCCAGCTCTGCCTGACGAATCCCGAATTGCGCGAGCACGTCGTCGAGCGCGTGAAGCAGTGGCTGCGCGAGTCGCCCGAAGCGCGGATTGTCTCGGTGTCGCAAAACGACTGGTACGGGTTCTGCGAATGCGCCCACTGCAAGGCGCTGGACGACGCCGAGGGCAGCCACGCCGGGACCCTGCTGGATTTCGTCAACTACGTGGCGGAGAAGATCCAGTCGGAGTTCCCGCAGGTGGCGGTGGACACGCTGGCCTACCAGTACACACGCCGGCCGCCGAAGACACTCAAACCGCGCCCGAACGTGATCATCCGGCTGTGCTCAATCGAGTGCAATTTCCGCGAGCCGCTGGAGGCGCCGGCCAACGCCAGGTTTGCCGACGACATCCGCGGCTGGGCGAAGATTTGCGACCGGCTGTACATCTGGGACTACACCACCGACTTCGCGCACTACCTGCAGCCGCATCCGAACTGGTACGTGCTGGGGCCGAACGTGCGGTTCTTCGCCGCGCATCATGTCCAAGGCGTGTTCGAGCAGGGCGCGTATCAGAGTCACGGCGCGGAATTCGCCGAGCTGCGTGCCTGGGTGCTGGCGCAACTGCTCTGGGACCCGCGCCGGGACGACCGCGCGCTGATCCGGGAGTTCCTCGAGGGCTACTACGGCGCCGCCGCGCCGGCGATCCAACGCTATCTCGATCGGATGCAGGCGGCCTCGGCGGGTTGGAACCTGACCTGTTTTTCGCGCACGGACACACCGTTCCACCGCTTCGCCACGCTCTGCGCGGCGGAGCAGTTGTGGCGCGAGGCCGAGGCGGCGGTGGCCGGCGACGCCGAATTGCTCGCACGCACGCAGCGCGGCCGGATGTGGCTGGGCTACGTTTGGCTCACGCTCTGGGATAAGCTGCGCCTAGAATGCACCGAGGCCGGGGCCGCCTGGCCGGTGGCCGAATCGAAGGCCGAATTCGCGCAGTGGTGGTTGAAGCTCGCCCAAGGCGACCCCACCCGGCCGTGGACCAAAGTCACCCTGGTCAATGAGTCGGGGCTGACGCCCGAGCAGTTCGTGGCCCGCCTGCTTCCCGCCACTCCATGAAAAACGCCCTGGCCTGCCTGGCGCTGACGGGGGCGTTGTCCGCCTCCGGTGGGCCGACCGAATCCACAAACGCGCCCGCCCGTTCGCTGCCCAAGGTGCGGGTGAGCGCGGACGGCCGGGGGTTCGTAACCGACGACGGCCGGCCGTTTGTGCCGTTTGGCGTGAATTATTTCCGGCCCGGCACCGGCTGGGCGCCGCAGGTGTGGAAGCGGTTTGACGCCGAGGCCACGCGCCGCGACTTCGCCCGGTTGCGCGAGCTGGGCGGCAATTGCGTGCGGGTGTTTCTGACCTACGGCTCGTTTTACACCGAGCCGGGCCGGTTGGACCCGGAGGGACTGGCCAAACTGGACCAGTTCCTCGCCCTGGCCGAAGAGGCCGGAATTTACGTCCACCCCACCGGGCCGGATCACTGGGAGGGCCTGCCGGAGTGGGCCCGCGGCGACCGCACCGCAGACGAGCGGGTGTTGGGCGCGTTGGAGGATTTCTGGCGCCTGCTGGCCGCGCGGTATCGCGGCCGCTCCGTCCTCTTCGCCTACGACCTGTTGAACGAACCGGAGGTGCGTTGGGACACGCCGGCCATGCGCGCGCGGTGGAACGCCTGGCTCCGCAAGCGCTACGGCGAGGCGGCCTGCGTGCGCGCCGCCTGGGGCACGGGCGACCGGCCCGCCGCTTTGGGCGACGTGCCGGTGCCGGCTCGGAACGCCCCGCCGGGACGGGAACTGCTCGATTTCCAGCACTGCCGCGAGGCGGTGGCGGAAGAATGGACCCAGCGCCAGGCGGCGGCCATTCGGTCTGCGGATCCCGGGGCGCTGGTGACGGTGGGCCTAATTCAGTGGTCGGTGCCGTTGGGCATCGCGGGCGCGTGGCATTACTCGGGCTTTCGCCCGGAGCAACAGGCGCGCTGGGTGGATTTCCTGGAGGTGCACTTTTACCCGCTGGCGACGGGCTTTTACGAGTATCGCAGCGAGGAAGAGGAGGGGCGAAATCTCGCCTACCTGGAGGCGGTGGTGCGGGCCGTGGCGCGTCCGGACAAGCCCACGGTGCTGGCCGAGTTCGGCTGGTACGGTGGCGGCAAGCCGACCCTCAATCAGGGGCGGCATCCGTACGCGAGCGAGGAGCAGCAGGCGCGGTGGTGCCGGCGGGTGGTGGAGACAACCGCCGGGCCGGTGGTCGGCTGGCTGAACTGGGGTCTGTATGATCATCCCGAGGCGCGGGATGTCACCGAGCTGATCGGATTGCTCACCGCGGACGGACGGGAAAAGGCCTGGGCGCGAGAGTTTCAGGCGCTGGCCCGGCGGCTGGCGGCGGGCGTGCCCGCGCGCGAGCGCCCGGCCGGCGCGCCGGTTCTGGACTGGGACCGGTTGCTGGTGGATGCCGCGGCGCGCACCGACCATCTGGCTCGCCACTGGGCGTGGTACCGGCAACTGCCGGCGGCGGCGCTCGGACCGTAAGCGTCCGCGCCGGCGGATGGCCGAGGCCAAAACCCTCGATTTTTTGGGCAAATTTGGCTTGCGCGCCCGAGCCTTGTTGCTAAAAGGGCTCGCGTCGTCCGTAAACACACTCGCAACGCACAACAACCTTGCATCTATGGCAAAAACCCTGACCAAGTCCCAAATCGCCGCCGCGCTGGCCGAAAAAGTCGGCATCACCAAAAAGCAGGCCGCACAGACTTTGGAGGCGCTGGCCGAACTGGCTTACAAGCACGCCAAGAACAGCTTCACCTTCCCCGGCGTGGGCAAGCTCGTGTTGGTCAACCGCAAGGCCCGCATGGGGCGCAATCCCAAGACCGGCGAGCCCATTAAGATTCCGGCGCGCAAGGTCGTGAAGTTCCGCGTGGCCAAGGCGGCCAAGGTCGCCATTTTGGGCCGTTGACGTTTTCCGCCAACTGTTCGCGAAGGCACTCCGGGTCGTCCGGGGTGCCTTTTCCATCTTTATGAAAGTGGCCGTGGTGGGCTGCGGGGCGGTCGGCAGTTACTACGGGGCCAACCTGTGCCGCGCGGGCGCCGAGGTGCATTTCCTGTTGCGCTCGGATTACGAGACGGTGCTCCGGGAGGGAGTGCGGATTCAGAGTGTGAACGGGGACTTCACCGCCCATCCGCGGGCGGCGCGTCGCCCGGAGGAGATCGGACCCTGCGAAGTGGTGCTGGTGGCGTTGAAGACCACGGCCAACGCCCGGCTGCCTGCCCTGCTGCCGCCGCTGCTGGGACCCGACACGCTGGTGGTCACGCTGCAAAACGGGCTGGGCAATGAGGAATGCCTGGCGGCGGTGTGCGGCCCGGAACGCGTCGGCGGCGGCCTGTGTTTTGTGTGTCTGAATCGCGTCGCGCCGGGGCAGGTGCGGCACCTGGCCCACGGGTTGGTGGTACTGGGCGAATACCGGCGCCCGCCCGGGGAACGCCTGCGCCGGTTGGCCGCGGCGTTTGAACAAGCAGGTATTCCGGTGCGGGTGACCGAGGACCTCGAGCGCGCTCATTGGGAAAAACTGGTGTGGAACGTGCCTTTCAACGGCCTGGGGGTGGCCGGAGTGGCCGGATACGAGGCGGTGGTGGCCGGACGCCGGATTCCAGGACGACCGGATGGTCCCACGTTGCCCACGGACGCGCTGCTGGCCGAGCCCCGCTGGCTGGACCTGGCGCGGGAACTGATGGGGGAGGTGATCCGCGCAGCACGCGGCTGCGGGTTTGAGCTGCGTGACGCGCTGATTGAGGACAACCTTGAACGCACACGCTGCATGGGCGCGTACAAGGCGTCCACCCTGCTGGATTACGAGCGGGGCCTGCCTTTGGAGGTGGAGAGCCTGTTCGAAAAACCCCGACGTCAGGCCGCTGCCGCCGGGGTGGCCACGCCCCGGTTGAACGCTTTGTGCGGTCTGTTGCGGGAGTTGGACGCCGCCCGAGGCGCGGACGGCCTGCAAGGACCCGACCGCTGATTCCGAAGGCAACGAACGCGAGTGAAATTGCGCAACACCCCACCGTGGCTCCTGCCTCAGGGCGATGGGGGCGTGCCGGGAGGCGGCTCCGGGGACGACGCGGGGGGCTGTTCGGCCGGGGGCGGGGCACTGGCATCCGGCGGCCCCGGTTCCCAAGGCGCTTTACCGGGCGGCCCCCAGCCGCCGTCGCGCCGGCCGCGACCTTCCCCGCGCCCGGCGGGTTCCCCTTCTTCCCCCCGCCGGCGGGGCGGTTCACCTTCTCCCCAGCGTCCCGGGGGACGGAAACCGGGCGGGCGGGAGAAACGCCGGCGATGGAGTTCCTCCGCCCGGGCGCGTTGCTCGGGGGTGAGTACCGCGTCCACGGCTTCCTTGAGCCGGCGGGTTTCCTCCTGAAACCGGGGGGCCACGGATTCCCACAGCTCACGGGAACGTTGCTGGCTTTCCTTGATGAGCCGGTCAATAATTTGGGCCTGCTCGGGGGTGAGCTGGAGGTTTTCGCTCATTCGGCGCATGAAATCCATGCGCTGGCCCACCCAGGGCGGGGGAGGTCCCTCGGGTCGGGGCGTGGGAACCACGGTCGGGGCGGCACGCTGGGTGTAAAGGCGCATGGCCATGCCACCGGATACGACGCCGGCGGCAAAAATCACCGCAGCCGCCGCCACCACTTTCCAGGGGAAAGCCATCCGGTCACTCCCACGGATCGGTCAGCACGGCGTACACGGTGTTTTCCAGCCCCTCACCGAGCGAGAGGGGGGTGCCGCTCAGGGCCCCGCTGTAAAGGGCCAACCCGACCAGCATGGCGGTCAGACCCAGGCAGGGCGTGGCCGCCCGCCACAACAGGCGGGACCACACCGCCCAACGGTCGGCCACGGTGGCGTTCAACCGCGCCATGATCCGCTTTTCAAAGGCATACGGCACGTGCTCGGAGGGCCGGTCCAACCGGGCCGCGGCGAGCAGTTTGTCCTGGAGTTTGGCCACGTTCATAACGCCTGAAGGGGCAGACGGGCGCCCCGATTTGCCGGTTACAAGTACTGTTCCCGTTTCAATTGTTGCAGGCATTTTCGCATCTCCGCCCGCGCCCGAAAAGCCCGGACTTTGACCAGCGAGACGGACCAGCCGGTGAGCGCGGCAATTTCCTTCACCGAGCGTTCCTCGATTTCCAGGAGGTTGATGATCAGGCGGGACTTGGGCGAGAGCATGTCCAGGAGCCGTTTGACCAGGGTGCGGGCGGCGTCGGCATCAACCGGGGCGTGGTCCGGGTCGGTGACAAAGCTTTCCAGCCAGTCCCGCTCGGGTTCGGACAGGTCGGTGAAATGCCGTTCCCGATTGCGCTGGTGCTGGCGCAGGAAGTCGTAGCAGGTGCGCACCGTCAGGCGCATGAGCCAGTGCTCGAAGGGAGCCTCGCCGCGGAAGCTGTCCAGCTTCTGGAAGGCCTTGATGAAAACCTCCTGCACGATGTCCTCAACCTCGCTTTCCCGGCGGGCGTACCGGCGAGCGGAAGCAAAGACCCGGGGCTGGTACCTGCGCACCAGCTCCTCGAAGCTGGCCGTGTCGCCCGCGCGCACGGCCGCCACGATTTCTTCGTCTGTGCGTTCCACGGGGCGCGGACAATCTGCCAGTCCGCGGGAAAGCCTGAAAGGGGAAAGCCACCGCCCGTCCCGGGCGATGGCTTTCCAGTCGCAACCCAACCACCGAACCCAACCGAGCGCGGCTGCCACCTCACCCGGCAACCGCAGCCCGTCGTTGTAGACACCCCGGGGGACCGGCGTGGTTACACGGCTTCCGGAGGGAAGATTCCCCGGCCGGGAACGGGCGGACGGACCGAGAGTGCGGGCCCAAAATGGCGTTGCAAACGGGCGCACCATCCGGCACCTTTCCCCGTCGGAAGGTCGGGGCGTAGCGTAGCCTGGCTAGCGCGCTTGTTTCGGGTACAAGAGGTCGTGAGTTCGAATCTCACCGCCCCGACCATTTAATTTGCTCCCGGTTTTCTGGCCGATCCCGGCAGGTGGTTTTTGGATGGCGCCAGCCGGACAGGGGCGAACACCGTTGCATGAACAAGTTGATCCTGAACCTGTCGGTGCTGATTTCCTGTGCCCTGTGCGTCCTGTGTTTTGTCCAGTGGCAGCGTGAGAACACCCTGACGCAGGAAAAAATCAAACTCACCCAGGACATCCACACCAACAAGGTGCTCATTCAGGATTTGCAGGTGTTGCTGCGCAACACCCAGCAGGAACTGGAGCGGGTGCAGGGTATCCGCAATCAACTGGAAGAGACCGTCAAGACCAACCAGGCGCGCCTGCGCGAGTTGACGGCCGAGCTGGAACGCACCATCGAAGACCGCGACGCCAAAACCCAGCAAGTGGAGCAGTACAAGGTGGCGCTCGAACAGGCCAACCAGAACATCCTCAGCCAGAACGAGGCCATCACCCGCCAGAACGAAAGCATCAAGCAGCTTGTGGCCCAGCGGGATGAGCTGAACGAGGCTTACAAAAAGCTGGCCGAGCAGTACCACAAAGCCGTGACCGCCTACAACCAACTGGTCGAGGAGGTTAAAAAGGCCAACGAGGCCATTCAGGCGGCGCAGGAAAAACAGGCGTCTTCCGGCCAACGCCGTTAGCCCGGATATTTCATCATCCGAAGCGCGGACCTCGAGCCGAGGCCGTCGTAACGCCGGTGGGGAACCTGCCGGAACGCAGACTGCCAGTCGGCGCTCCGGTCGGCGTCGCCCGTCGGCCCGGGGAATCTCCGGGCTAGCCAGCCCGCGAACCTGTCCTGGGACCCGGCCCCGGGCCGGCCGTGATCCGACACGGGGCATCGCCCCGGTCCACTCCGGGTGATACGCTTCACCGAGTCGTGGACGCTTGCCCAAGGTCAAGCCGATGCACGCCGCCCACTTAGCAGCCAGGAAAACGGTCGCTTTCGAAGGAAGCCCCGCCGTCCCGGCTCCCGGACCTGGCGCCCCGCTGAAGCCGGCAGGTGGTTTCGACTGCCGATGTGGGATCGGAAATTCTCCGGCCTCGGGGGCTTAAAGACTGCAAATCCCCGGGAGCGTCGGCCCCCTGTCGGCTGCTGAACCGCAGTCTGAGTTGGCAGGGAGCAGGTCCTGGGAAGACGCGAGACGCTTTTTTGTCCGGGCGGCATTTTGGGCTTGCACGCGGATAAGGAACCGACATAACGAAAGCCATGAGCAACCAGACCGATGCATCGCCAGGGACCCTCCCTGCCTACATCACCAGCGCCGTACCCAATCCACCCACCAACCGGGCCCCGTGGTACAAGAACACCGCCCCAACCTATGCCGGCATTTTCCTGTGGTTCGTCTTCTGGCAGGACGCCGTTTTGTCCACCACCCAGGGGGGCGGTCTCGCCCAGGGGGTGGGCGTGGCCCTGCTGGGCTTGGTGATTGCCGCCCTGATCTGTCATTTCCTGTTTTACCTGGTGCCCGGGCTGCTGGGCATGAAAACGGGCCTGCCCCTGTACATCGTGGGCACTTCCACCTTCGGAGCGCAGGGCGGGTTCATTCTACCGGGCTTTCTGATGGGGGTGCTGCAGTTCGGCTGGCTGGGTGTGAATGCCTATTTCTCCTCGCTGCTGCTGGCGCCCACCTTGGGCATCAAGGCGGAAATCCTGATGGTGATCTGGGGATTTCTGGCCGCGTTTGTGGGTCTGAAGGGCATTCAGTATGTCGCCAAAGTGGCCACCTACCTGCCGCTGATTCCGATTGCGGTGCTGCTGATCATGTTCTTCAAAACTGTCAGCGGCGTGGGCTCGTTTGAAGCCGGCAAACTGGTGGAGCTGCATCGCCAGGCCGCCGGCAACGCCGGCGCCCCCATGCCCACCTTCAGTCTGATCACCGGCGGCATCCTCGGGTTCCTGATCACCTACGTCGTGGGCTTCTTTGCCACCGCGGGCGCGGCGGGCGTGGACTTCGGCATGAACAACCGGGACGCCCGGGATGTGCGCCTGGGCGGCCTGATGGGCATCGCGCTGGCCATCGTACTCACCGCCGGGCTGTCCACCTTGATCGTGGCCGGCACGCACGGGCATCCCGAGTACGGCGCGAAGATTCAGGCGATGGCGGAAACGCAAGCCCAGAAGGCCCTGGAGCTGGACGACAAAACGGAGGAGGCCAAACACGTGCAAACCGTTTCCGAGCAACTGCTGCGCACCACCTCCCTGATGGGCGTGGTGCTCGGTGAAAAGGCCGCGGGCATCCTGATGTTCCTGCTGGCGCTGGCGGCCTTCCCACCCGCCTGCTTCTCGGCCTTTATTGCGGCCAACAGCTTCAAGACCACGTTGCCCAAGGTCAATCCCTTCATCTCGGTTGGCATCGGCGCCACCGTGAGTGTCATCCTGGCCGTCAGCGGCCAGGTGGCCAACGTCATCGGCGTCTTTGTGATCATCGGCGCCTCGTTCGGGCCGATCTGCGGCGCGATGATGGTGGACTACCTGCTCGCCGGGAAGAAGTGGAGCGGCCCGCGCGCGGGGTTCAATCCGGCCGGCTGGATTGCCTGGGCGCTGGGTTTCATTGTGGGCATCTGGAAGACACTCACCGGTTACGACATGCCGGCCGCACCGCTGGCGGCCTTCGTCGTGGGCGCGGTGGTGTACTTCATTTGCATGAAGATCGGCCTGGCATCCAGGGTGGTTCCGCTGCCGGCGGTGAACCAGCCGGGCAATGTCTGAGCCGGCGACCTGATTCATTCGCACGGGCGGCCGGCAGGCCGCCCTTTTTGTTTTCAGACCCTCTCGCGCCGGGCCCCGGGGCGGTTCGGAAAATGTCCGTGTTCCTTGCCTGCCGGGGTCCCTCGCGGCAGTCTCCCTCCGAACACGAGCCGGCATGACCTTTGCCATTTGCAACGAAATCTACCAGGGCTGGGCGTTTGCGGAGGCCTGCAAGCATGCCGCCCGGACCGGCTATGACGCCATCGAGGTTGCGCCCTTTACGCTGGCGCGCCACGTGACGGACCTATCCGCCGCGGACCGGCGGCGGATTCGGGAAGACGCCGCCCGCGCGGGGCTGGCGGTGGCGGGTATCCATTGGGTGCTGGTGCAAACCGAGGGGCTGCATCTGACGCACCCGGAAGCCGAGGTGCGCGCCCGCACGGCGCGCTACTTTGTGGAGCTGGCGGATTTCTGCGCCGACGTGGGGGGGCGGGTCATCGTGGTGGGCTCGCCCAAACAGCGCAACCTTTTGCCGGGGGTCAGCATGGAACAGGGCCGGGAATGGGCGCTGGAGGTGTTTCGGGACGCGGTGTGGCGAGCGGAGGAGCGCGGGGTGATTTTTTGCCTGGAATCGTTGGCGCCGGCCGAGACCAATTTCATCAACACCGCGGCGGAGGCGCGGGAGCTGACGGCCCGGCTGCCCTCACCCGCATTCAAGATCATTCTCGACGTCAAGGCCATGTGCTCGGAGAGCCGCCCCATACCGGAGATCATCCGCGCCAGTTGGCCGCACTTCGCGCACTTCCACGCCAACGATCGGAACCTCAAGGGACCGGGATTTGGCGACGTGGATTTCCGGCCCATCGCTGCAGCACTGCGGGAGGTGGGCTATGGAGGAGCGGTGTCGGTGGAGGTGTTCAACTTTGAGGAGGGCCCGGAGGTCATCGCCACCCGCAGCCTGGCGTATTTGAGGGAGGTGTTTGGATGAGAAGCCGTGCGGGAACGGGCGGCGGCGCCGAACGGGGCCGTGGCCGGAGACGCTGGTCAGCCCGGCTGGTTGGGCTGGGTCTGGCGGCGTTGGGTCTGCCTCTGCAAGGGGCGGAAAAGGTCTTTGACTTCACCGCCGTCGCGCCGGGGGCACCGCCGCCCGGCTGGCGCAGCGTGCTGGCAGGGGAAGGCCCGCCCGGGCGCTGGGAGGTGCGGCTGGAATCCCCCGCGCAGGCGGTCGCCGCGCCCGCGCCCGGCGCGGCCAGCGCGCCGGCGCAACCGGTCATCGCCCAGATTTCGACCGATCCCACGGACGAGCGGTTCCCGCTGCTGATCTACGAGGAAGAGGTCTTCGGGGATTTCACCCTGCGATTGCGGTTCAAGACCGTGGCCGGGCAGCGCGAGCAGATGGCCGGTGTGGCATTCCGGGTCCAGGACGAGCAGAACTTTTACGTCGTGCGGGCCAGCGCGTTGGGGAACACGTTCCGGTTTTACCGCGTGTTTGAGGGACGCCGCGATCCGCCGATCGGGCCGAGCATTCCCCTCGCCTCTGGCGTGTGGCATGAGCTGGAGATCGAAGCCCGTGGCAACAAATTCCGCTTCCGCCTCAACGGGCAGGAGCCGATCCCGGAGGTCACGGACCATACCTTCCGCGAAGGCCGGCTGGCGTTGTGGACGAAATCCGACACGGTGGCCTACTTCACCGATTTGCGGTTGACCTACACGCCACGGGTCAGGCTGGCGCAGCAACTGGTGGAGGAAGCGCTCAAGCGCTATCCGCGGCTCCTGGGGATACGGATTTACTCAACCACGCGCCAGCGACCGGAGCTGCACGTGGTGGCGGCTTCCAACCCGGCGGACCTCGGGTTGCCGGGCGGCGAGGTTGAGCGCGCCGTGATGGCTACGCTCACCCCCTACGCCGGCAAAGGGCGCAAGCGGTTCGTGACCACGCTGCCCGTGCGCGACCTCAACGGCGAAGCGGTAGCTGCCGTGCGCGTCGAATTGAGCGCCTCGCCCGGCCAGACCGAGGTCAATGCCGTGGCGCGGGCGCGTCCCATCGTGCGGGCCATGGAAGGGCGCTTCCAGACGCGAGAGGAATTGACCGAGTAGGATCCCCTGCAGCGGTCAGGGAGGCGGGACCGCAACGCCCGTTTCCGTGTCCGGCTCGGCCGGGGGGAGATCAGACTCGGGCGCGGGTGGGGGGATGTCGTAAGCCGATTTGAGGCGGAAACCGCCCCGCACGGCAATGTCCCCGCCAGCCGACATGCGCAGTCGGGGGCGGGAATCGGAAATCTGGTACAGGTGGCGGGTGAGCACCTTGCCGGCGGGCGAAATGACGTAGTAGGTGAACTGGCGGGCGCCGGTTTGGAACAGCACGTGCAGGCGCCCGGCGCGGTCCACCTGCGCCTCCGGACGACCAAAGGACAACACCGTTCCCAGAGGAAAGACCCGAAAGACCCGGCGCTCGGTTTCGTCGGTGATGCGCGCATAGAGCGCCAACCGCTTGCGGTCGTTGGTTTGCAGCAGGGCATAGCGGCGCACCTCCGGCGACCGTCCCGCCGTGTCGGCAGGCACGCCCACGGTCTGTTCCCATAAGGGCACGCCCGACAGGATGGTGAAATGAGCCGGGGGACTGGCCGGCTCGAGTCCCAATTCTGTCAGCCGAACCGTGGCCACGACCCGGTAGCGTCCGGGCTGGGTCAGGTTGAACGCGGGCGTCAGGTCCACGCGCCGTTTGCCCCGCGCGGCGGAGGGGATTTCCAGCACCTCAGCGGGGGGAATGGGCGCCAGGCGGGCCACGATGTACCCCTCGGTGGACTCGACGGACAGGTCCAGCCAGTCCGCTTCGGCCGGCAGCCGCAGGGTGCGGCCGGAAAAGTTGGTGATCCGGATTTCCGCCAGACACGATTCGTGGGGGAGGTAGGACTCCTTCTCGAATGCCACCTCGACCGTGACCTGGGCGTGAGTCACCCCTCCCAGGAGCAGGATCAGCAGAAAGGCCGGGAGGAAACGGTTCATGGAGTCAGCGGCCCAGGGCCAGCCGCTCGGCCAACCGGCGGGGCAGGCCGGCGGCGAGAATCTTTTGCTGGGTTTTGGCCAGGTCATAGTCCAGCCGCCGCAGTTCAATGGTCTGGTTGTCCACGTCGTAAATCACGTACGTGGCCTTGGGCACCCCGTCGCGGGACTGGCCGACGCTGCCCACATTGATGAAGTATTTCTTGCCGGGTTCGATCCGGAACTTGGAGTAGCTGCCGCCCCGGACCACGCTGTCGCGCACAAAGGCCACCGGCACATGGGTGTGCCCAAAAAAGCACACGCTGGTGTTCTGGTAGGTGAGGCTGGCCGCCGCCTCGAGCTTGTCGAACACGTAACCCCACCGCTGCGGGGCGTCGAGCGTGGCGTGCACAATCGAGAAGTTGGTCACCAGCCGCATGTACTTGAGCTCGCGCAGCCACTGGCGGTCCTCCGGAGTCAGTTGCCGCCGGGTCCACTCCACGGCCTGGGCGGCGGCGGGGTTGAACCCGTCCAGCGGTCCTTCGCTGGAGCAGTACTCGTCGTGGTTGCCCTTGACGCAGGGCATTCCCATCGAGCGGATGATGTCCAGGCATTCCTTGGGGTTGGCGTTGTAGCCCACCACATCACCCAGACAGGCGTAGTGGGTCACCTTTTGCTCGCGGGCGTCGGCCAGCACGGCTTCCAGAGCCTCCAGGTTGGCATGGATGTCGGCAATGATCGCAAACTTCATCAGGCACTCGACAACTAACGGACGATCTGAAAACCGCGCAGCTTGCCCTGCGGCGGCAACCAGGTCAGGGCTTCATCCCGGATGTGAGGACCCAGACCTGATTCCCGGATGGCCGCCAGAAAGGCTTCCAGTTCGTCACGCTCGCCTTCAGCCACCAGCTCCACGCGTCCATCCAGCAAGTTCCGCACCGTTCCACAGACGTCGTAACCCCGGGCAACCAGCAGGACGGTGTAGCGAAATCCCACTCCCTGCACCCTGCCCGAATACCAGACGTGGACACGCTGACGACTCATGCGGCGAAAGAGCGCCCCGCGAACGTGACCTTCCGGCGGACGACCCACCGACTGGTCTTCCCGCGGTGACGCAGTTCATCCGAGCATCAAGCCACAGGCCGGCGGTGCGGCGCAATGTTTTTGTGCCGGCGCTGGGAGCCGGACCGGGGCTCGGCTCGGCCAACCGGTCGGGCGGTCCGAACGGACACCCCCCAGACCGCAAAGGGTTCTGCGTCTTCCGAGGATCGGAAATTCCGCCCTGGGGCCGCCGACGCCCTCGTGCGGTCCCGGCCGGCTCGAATCAGATCGCCACGCGGAACTGTTCGCCCGGCTTGACCGACCACACGAAGGCAGCCAGCAGTTCGGGAATTTGCTCCAGGTCGCGCAGGTTCACCAGCTCCACCGGGGAATGCATGTAGCGGTTGGGCAGGCTGACCAGCGCGCTGGGGATGCCGCCGCGCGTCCAGAAGATCACGTCCGTGTCCGTGCCGCTGGTGGCGGACATGGCCTCGTGCTGGAGCTTGATCTTTGCCTTTTTGGCGACGGCCTCGAGCCGGGCGACCACGGCGGGGTGATTGCAGCCCCCGTGCGTCAGCGTGGGGCCTTTGCCCAGTCGCACGTCGCCATGCAGGACCTGGCTTACGGTGGGATAGTCGGTGGCGTGGGTGACGTCCACCACCAGAGCGACATCCGGCTTGAGCGAGTAGGCTATCTGGCGGGCGCCCAGCAGGCCCACTTCTTCCTGCACATTGGACACGGCGCAGACCTCGGCGGCGGGGGATTTTTTGGCGTGCGCCAGCAGCCGCAAGGTTTCAGCCACGGCAAAGGTGCCGATGCGATTGTCAAAGGCGCGGGCCACGGCGATGTCGTCCCGCAGCACCTCGAATTCTGGGGTGAGTGTGACCGGGTCGCCGATGCGGACGAGTTTTTCCGCGGCGCGCCGGCTGTTCACGCCGATGTCAATGAACAGGTCGCTGATCTCGGGCGCCTTGCGTTCTTTGTCGAGCTTGGCTAGGTGCGGGGCCACGTTGCCGATGACGCCTTTCACCGGGCCGTTTGCCGTGTGGATGACCACGCGCTGGGCGCGCGCCACCACGGGGTCCACGCCGCCCAGCTTGCGCACGAAGAGGAAACCGTCTTTGTCAATGTAGTTGATCGTCAGGGCGATCTCATCGGCGTGGGCGGCCAGCATGATGCGGGGCGAGCCGCCCTTGTTGCGGACGGCGACGCAGTTGCCGTAGGCGTCGGAGAAGGTCTCGTCGGCGTAGTCCTTGACGTAGTCCAGCCAGACGCGCTGGCCGCGGGTCTCATGACCGGAGGGGCTGGGAGTGTTGACCAAGGTGCGAAGGAACTCGAGGGACTTGTCGCGCATGGGCGGACTGTGCCCGCCCCGGGCGGAGAAGGAAAGTCGCAAGCAAAACCCTGGTTATGGGCCGCCCTGAGGCCTCACGCCGCGGTGGGCCGATTCGACCACGGCGGCACAGTGACGGCGTGGGAAACGCTCAAAGACCCGGCGCGGAGCAGCCTTCGAGGAGGAACAAATCCCGCAGTTTGTGTTTCTCGGCAGCGGAGCGGGCGAGTTCGCCGCTGCCGTTTGTGAGCCGGCGAAGGGTTGAAAGAATGAGATTGGCAGGGGCGAATTCCGGCTTATATTGACGACGGATTTCGGAGCGGGATGCTCCACAGAACTGAACAGCCCCCCGGCAGTAAGCGCCCCCGCCCATGGCGGGGTAGCCGAGCCCGGGGGGCTACTTGCCGGCACATATGCCCACCGCGATCCTCATTGACGGAGATTTCTTCATTCGACGCTACCGCTTTCTTTTCGGCAATCAGCGCACCCAGAAGGTGGCCGGCGACCTCCACCGGATGTGCTTGGAGCATTTGAAGCAAGCGACGGCAAGCGGGACCTCTACCGCATTTTCTTCTACGACTGCCCGCCGCTGACGAATAAGGCGCACCACCCGATCAGGGGCAAAGCGGTGGACTTTTCCAGGACGCCGACGGCGATCTGGCGGACGGAACTGCATCACCAATTGCGCCGTCTGCGCGAGGTCGCCCTGCGCCTCGGCTACCTGAACGAACGCACCGGGCATTGGAATGTCCGTCCCGAGAAGCTCAAAGCGCTCCTGGCGCGCCGAATTGCCGTTCAGGACCTCAACGAAGCTGATTTGGTTTACGACGTGACCCAGAAGGGCGTGGACATGCGCATCGGCCTGGACATCGCCTCGATGGCCTTCAAAAAGCAGGTGGATCAGATCATCCTTGTGGCTGGCGAGAGCGATTTCGTGCCGGCCGCCAAACTGGCCCGACGGGAAGGCATTGATTTCATTCTCGACCCGTTGTGGGCCAGCATCCGCGAAGACCTCCAGGAACACATTGACGGACTGCGCACGGTCTTCCAAGGCACGCCGACGGCCCCCGCCCACACGGCAACCACCGGGAACCCGCCGCTCACGTTCAACCCATGACCGCCCGCCCGGGACGGGGCGGGAGGAAAGCGCGCAAGCGCCGCCGCGGGTTTGACGTGCGGTAGCGTGACTGTTAGAAGGCCGGCCGTGACGTTACCGGCCCGGGCTTCAGCGCCTCCCGATCCCGCCCACGACGGCGGGCGGCGCCGGGCCGTTTCCGACCGAACCTCCGATTTGCCATGAGCGAAGCCCCCACGCTGAAATACCGCCGCATCCTGCTGAAACTCACCGGCGAGGCGCTGGGCGACCCGGCCACTGGTTCGAGCATTTGTCCCGAGCGCATTCACGACATCGCCCGGGAAATCCGGGAGGTGCACGAGTTGGGCGTGAAGGTGGTGGTGGTGGTGGGCGGCGGCAACATCTTCCGGGGCGCGCGCGGCGGCGGGGAGAAGAGCATTGACCGCGCCACGGGCGACTACATGGGCATGCTGGCGACGGTCATCAACGCCCTGGCGCTGCAGGATGCCCTGGAAAAACAGGGCGTGCCCACGCGCGTGCAGAGCGCCATCACCATGGCCCAGGTGGCCGAGCCGTTCATCCGCCGCCGCGCCATGCGGCATCTGGAGAAGGGGCGGGTGGTGATCTTTGCCGGCGGCACCGGCAATCCCTACTTCTCCACCGACACCGCCGCGGCCCTGCGGGCCAACGAGCTGGGCGTGGAGATCATCCTCAAAGCCACGAAGGTGGACGGCATCTACAGCGAGGACCCGAAGAAAAATCCGCGGGCCTGCCGCTACGAGCGCATTACCTACCAACAGGCGCTGGACCAGCGGCTGGAAGTGATGGACGCCGCCGCCTTTGCCATGTGCCGCGACAACGCCATGCCGCTGATCGTGTTTGACCTCTTCCGCCCCGGTAACATCAAGCGCGTGGTCTGCGGCGAAGCCATCGGCACCCTGGTCTGCGGAGGTTGACGCGCCCGGCCCGCCGGGCTTATACCCACCGGCACCACAACCCGCTTTACCCATGGATATTGACGACATTCTCCTGGAGGCCGAAGAGAAGATGTCCAAGACCGAGCAGGTGGTGCTGCACGAGTTCGCCGGCGTGCGCACCGGCAAGGCCTCTCCCGCACTGGTGGAAAATATCCTCGTCGAGGCCTACGGTGCCCAGATGCGCATCCGCGAGCTGGCCGGCATCACCACCCCCGAGCCGCGCGTGCTGGTCATCACCCCGTGGGATGCCACCCTGCTGCATCCCATCGAAAAGGCCATTCAGAAGGCCAACCTCGGGCTCAACCCGGCGATTGACAAAAAGATCATCCGCCTGGTCTTCCCCGAACTCAGCGGCGAGCGCCGTCAGGAATTCATCAAGGTCGTGCGCAAGATGGCCGAGGACGGGCGGGTGGCGATCCGGCATGTGCGTCGGGATGCGATGGAAGCGTTGAAAAAGGAGGTCAAGGCCGGCCACGTGGGCGAGGACATCGAGAAGCACGCCGAAAAAGAGCTGCAGAAACTCACCGACCAGTACATTGCCCGGATAGACCAGCACCTGGCCCACAAGGAGAAAGAAATCATGACCGTCTGAGACGGCGGCTTACTTGCTTTCAGTCGGGCGATCCCGCCGCAACCCGGGCGGACCCCACTGGGCGTCGGCGAAATCCAGAAACGCTTTCCAATCCTCGGAGGTCACCGCGTGGCGTCCGGGCCGGAGGAAATAGCCCAGCCGGCTGGCGATCAGGGTGGTCGGTTCCGGCATCCGGGTGGTTTCCAATCCCGGCGCCCCCAGGAGGCGGTACACCGGCGTGGCGGCCACCAGCATGTCGAACTGCCCGGCCGGGTTCGCCCATTGGTCTTCGGTGGCGTTGGACAACAGCACCGGCCGCGGCGCGCACAACGCAATCAGGGCGTGCTGGTCGAAGGGCAACCGCTCGGGCGCGTCGTTGAACTGCTTGAAGGCCGCGTTGAACCAGTGGGGAAAACGGTCGTTGATCTGCCGCACCGTCTCGCCCACCTTGCCCCGACTGGGGGCCGATCCGCCGCAGCCCGCCTGGTGACAAAGCACCAGGGCAATTCGCTCGTCCGTGGCGCCAGCCAGCAGGGCGGCCTTGCCGTTGCGGGAGTGACCGAAGACGGCGATTCGCCGCCGGTCGAACGTCCGATCGGTCACCAGGTAATCCACCGCGCGCTGCGCGCCCCAGGCCCACGCGGCCAGCGTGCTCCAGTCGTAATCGCCCCGGGCGTAGCGCTCGGGACAGGCCGGGCATTTCAGTTCCCGGGCCGGGCGTCGCAGGGAGTCCGTCAGCACCCCCTCCGCCGCCAGCGCACGGATGCCGTCCGGCGCCTCCGGGTAGTCCGGTTCGAGATCGCCGTGGTAAAACGTGGCCAGGGCATAGCCGCGCTCGAGCACCTGGCGCACGTCCCAAGCGCCGGCATTGCGACCGCGCCCGGCCTCGGTGGCCCGATGATTGGGGCACTCCGGGCAGGAGGTGGGCATCCAGCCGGCGGGCAGGGCGATGGTGGGATCGTCCAAAACCGCATGGTTGCCGCAGAAGTTGAGGCCGAGAATGACCGGATGCGGGCCTGACCGGGAGTTGGGTTGCAGGATGAGCAAATTAATGGCGGGCGCAGGTGATGGGGCGAAACTCAGTCGCACCTCGCGCAGCCGGGCTAGACCGCCCAACGCGCGCGGGTTTTCTCCCAGCGGCGCGGCTTTCAGGCGCCTGGGGGCGGGCGGCAGATGCCCGTACATGTAGTGCTGGAACAGCGCCAGCAGTTCGGGGCGCCGGCGTTGGGTCCACTCCGCCGCACGGGTCACCCGGCGTCCGTCCCAACACTCCAGGGGGTCCGGCAGCTCAGAGCGGACGGGCAACTGATCCGGAGCGGGAAAGATCGGAGAACGCGAACCGGCGGCGAGGCGCACCGGGGCGGCGGCCATCAGGAAGCTCAACAACACCAGGGCGGGCTTCATGCCCCGGGTCTAGTCCGCCCGGTGGGATTTGGAAAGCGCAGATTGCCACCTGCGTTCCTCCCTAACCCGCTTGCGCGCCGAGGCGCCAGTGTCGGAGGAAGTGACTCAGCCGGGCGCCGCGGGGCGGTGGCCTCGTTTTCAGGAGGCCGGCACTTCGATGCGGTACACCTTCGACCGACTGCGGAGAAACAGGGCCCGTCCCGACACGGCCGGCGAGGCCATGAAGCCGTCGCCCAGTTGGTTTTCCGCCAGCTTTTTGAACTGGCGGGTGTCGGCCGCCACCACGGTGGTTTTGCCCTCTTCGCTGAAGAAATAAATCCGGCCCTCCGCGGCCAGGGGCGACGCGGAGTAGTTGCCGCCGAGCCGCTCGTTCCAGACCACCTGACCGGTGGCAGCTTCCCAACAGGTGGCCACGCCGCCGTCCTCGACGCCGAAGAGCAGGTCGCCCACCAGCACCAGCGAGGGTTTTTTGGGCACGCCGCGGCGCGTCATCCACACCACCTGTAACTGCGTGTCGGCGCGGGCGGGAGCGTTGGCGTCCACCACCTCGCCCTTCCGGCCGGGACGCACCGCCAGGAGCTGGCCGTTGGCGAACCCGCTGGGCGCAAAGACCAGTCCGTGGCCCACCACCGGACGGGTGCTGGCGGAATGGTTGTTGCGCTCCTCGACCCGCCACCATTCCTCGCCGGTGAGAGGGTCGTAGGCGTAGAGCGCCTTGGCGCCCGGGCTGAGCAACGTGGGCACGCCGTCCAGCACCGCCACGTGCGGCGTGGCGAAGGCCTTGCGCAGGTCGCCTTCGAGCATGGGCCGGCCCTGGGGGTCGAGGTCTTGAAAGTCAACCGACCGCGGCGTCTGCCAGACCGTCCGGCCGGTATGCTTGTCCAGGGCCGCGACGTACTGCCGATCGCTGCCGTCAAAGTGCAGGATGAGCAGGTCGCCGTAGAGGATGGGGGAGGAGCCCGCGCCGCGGTAGTGGTTGCAGATGAAATCGCGGCGTTCCCAGAGCGTTTTACCGGTGCGCGTGTCCACGCAGGCGGTGCCGGGGGAACCGAAGGTCACGTACAGCCGGCCTTCTTCGATCACCGGCGTGGGCGAGGCGTAGCTGTTGAACTTGTGGCAGAACTGCGGATTCTCGATCTCGAACAACTTCAGGTCCCGCACCACCCGGCCGGACTCGCGGTCCACACACACCACGGACAACTCGGTGCCATCCTCGGTGGCGTTGGCCAGCCAGACCTGGTTGCCCCAGATGACCGGGGAGGCCCAGGCCTTGCCCGGCAGCGCGGTCTGCCAGACCACGTTGCTGGATTCGCTCCAATGCAGGGGCAGTCCGGTGGAAAGGGTGTGCCCATCGCCGCGCGGGCCGCGAAATTGCGGCCAGTTGAGGTCGGCGGCGGTGGACAATGAACCCAGGGCGAGGCCGGCCAGCGTCAGCCGTCGGATGCGCATCATGGCGGCCAGCGTAGCGGGCGGATGGACCCCCCGCAACCGGTCGCCGGAGTCCGCCGTTTCTTGCAACAGCCCCGGCCCGGCACAGCCGACTTTTGTGCCGGCCGGTCTTGACGGAGTGGGGCAAGACACCGTCTAGCCCAGCCGTTCGAGGTTGCGGTCGTCAGACGGCAGCCTCTGCGGAGGGATCGTCCGCGACACGCCCAAGCGAGGTCGCCCGGGCCACTGCGGCTCGCCCGCTGCCGGCATGAGCCTGAACTGCCCCCAACCCGGCCAACTCCAGCGGATTTGCGGAAACGCGCCCCGGTGGTATTTTGGCCGCAAGTTTCATCACCCAAAACCACAAGTCCGGAATGTTTATGCACATCCCCCAACCGTTGGTGAAATTCACCCGTTGCCTCCTCGCCGCGCCGGTCATCGCCGGTCTCGGTCTGCTCGCCCAGGTCCCGCCGACGCCCGGCCCGGAGCATGAACACCTCAAACGGATGGAAGGCGAGTGGATTGCCAGCTTCAAAGCTGAGGGGGGCGAGGAATCCAAAGGCACGATGTCCGTGAAGGTCGAATGCGGCGGACTGTGGGCCTTCAGTGACTTCCACGCCGAGTTCGCCGGGCAGAAGTTCCAGGGTCGCGGCGTG
>FWPU01005161.1_pt1 | contig 28956 bp, 21 predicted proteins | sample 2228361 | NCBI WGS metagenome assembly FWPU01 (sample SAMEA103939777, study PRJEB20133) | metagenome | reverse complement strand
ACGCCGCGCATGGCTTGGGCAACGCGCGCCCTCTGCGCGCCCTCCAATGCGTCGCCGAACAGTAGCCGCAAGGCTGGGCGTCAGAGATGAGCAGCCTGCTGCGGGAGATCAAACAGGGGGGGGACACAGCCTAAGAGCCTATCCCCAAATTCGTTTGTAGTCAGGCACGGAACGGAGTGGAGTGCCGTTGAGACGCCACTCCGCTGCGCTGCGTGGCTGACTACGAACATTTTCGGGATAGGCTCTCAGGGCCAAAGCAATCCCCCCTGGTCGTGGGGCGCTGGCGGGCGTTTGTGCGGCGTTACCAGGCTTGCCCAAGGTCTGGAGGCGAATCCTGCTTCGATAGTGGCTGCACCGCCGAAGGAGTGGCGGGGGCGGGTCAAACAATCTTCGGCGAAGAACCTGTTGGATCGTCGGGGGGCACCCCAAGGGGAAGTGCTGGCGTTGATGGATGATGTCAAGGTGCCGTTTGACCACAGCCCAGCGGGGAGGGGTCTCCGCATGGTGAAAGTCAAGCAGAAAGTCTCTGGCGCTTTCCGCACGGTGGCGGGCGTCGGGATGTTCTGCCAGATTGGGGGCTATCGTTCGACCGCGCGCAAGACCGGAGAGCGGGCGATGGTCGCATTGCAATCGGCTCTGGCGGGCGTGCCATTCATCCCTGCCCTATGTTCACCTCAACTTGCGGGAGCAGGCTGAGTAGTTACCGCAAATCAAGCAATTCATTAACCATCAACCATCAACCATCCAACACTTCCCGATACACCCGCAGATACGCCTCAATCTCGCGCGGACAGGAGAACTCGCGCTGGTATTTGGCTTTGGCGTTTTTGCCGAGTTCAAAGCGCAGGTCTTCATCAAGGATGAGGCGTTCGGCTTTCGCCTCAAAGTCGGCTTCGTCGGTGTAAATGAATCCCGTCACGCCATCTTCGACGACGGAGCGGTTGCCTTCGATGTCGGAGGCGAGGACGGGCACGCCGACGCTCATCGCTTCCAGCACGGAGTTCGCCATGCCGCCTTCGGAGAGAGAAGTGTTGAGCACCACATCCGTCTTTTGTAGCAAGCCCCACATCCGATGGTGCGGCACCGCGCCGACGTAGAACGCCCAGTCCTCGCGTTCTTCGAGAGCCTCTTGCAGTGGCTCGTAAACGTCCATCTCGATAATCGGACCCGCGTAAACCAGCCGCACGTTGGGATACTTTTCGTGCAAGCGCGTTATAGGCTCAAGCGGGAAGAGGACGTTTTTGACCTGCCGAATTCCCGCCGGCAGAAGGAACACGATTTCATCCCCCATCATGCGCATCAAAAAGCCTGCCTGAAACTCCGCCTGCTCCAATCGGACGGACTGCGGGATGATGACGATTTTCGGTTCGAGTTCTGGAATGGTGGCGACGAGTTTTTGCTTCATCGAATCGTGGAAAGCGATGATGCGCTCGGAGCGGTGGAGTTGTTCCAACACCACGTCGCGCCGCTGCGCGTCAAACAGGTCGTGGTTGACGTCCGTGCCTGTAACCGTCGTGACCACCAACGACGGATGAACAGACAGCATCTCCCTCACCGCCGCCGCCGAACGGTAAGCGTGAAAGGCGTGAAGGATGTCCGGCTGAAAATCCTCAGTAACGAATGACGGCTGCCCGTCGGGGATGTTCTCCAGCGACAGCACGCCCACGTCCACGTCCTGTTTGATAAGTCCCTCCGCAATGCGCTGCACGGTGATAGAATTGCCGCGCACGGAGGGGATGAAGTAGGGAGTGATGAGGCAGACCTTCATAACTCGGAGTAATGGAGTGATGGAGTGATGGAGTATTGGAATGACGACACTCCAACACCCCATGACGCCACCACTCCATCCCTTTTCACGTCGTTTCTTCCTTGAGCATCAAATACAGCGGCGGGCTGAGAACGTAGAGTCCCATGAGTGCAGCGATGAGCGGTCCAGAGTCGTTGAGCAGAAACGTAATGACCGTTCCGATGATGCCGCCATAGAGCAGGGCGTTAAGAGCGGGGCGTTCGGCAAGCAGCGGGACGAGACGGGAGCGCAAGCCGGTCAGCAGCCACAACGTTGTGAGAACGACGGCGATGAGGCACACATCCCAATGCCAGTGTCTAAAAGTGCGCCCCCAGACGCTGGCTTTCGTGACGAACATGTCCGCGAGCGGCGCGATGCCTTCTGCTTGCGTCTCGACCACGAGTCGTCCTAGATGCGAGCGTTCTTCGGGCGGGCGGCGCACGTCGAGAATCGAGACGAGAACGACGACGGCGGCGAGAATGACGAAGAGTGTCGCAATCGTGCGCCACGCTTTCTTTCCGCTCAGTCGCACGCCCCTCGCCACCAACCACATCGGCGCGAACGTTGCCACTGCGCCCACCGCGCCGCCAGCGTCCGCGCCCGCTTGCGGGAAGGCGATAATACCAGTGATGAGCGCGAACAACAGACTCATCATTGTCAATTGCAGCCGCGAAATTTTGCCGCACGCCATCCCCCCGGTCGCCATGCCCCAACCCAGCAGGAGTGAAGTTGTCGCATTGCCTAAGCCGTAGTAACGTCCACCAAAGTAGGAGGAGTAACCCAGGATGGTGTTGAACTCAGTGTAAAAGTGGGCGACCCAACTCCCCATCATCAGAACAAAGCCACTGGGACCCAAGTAAATGTGCAAGTAGTTCTGGGAATCTTTCATCCCCATCCGCACAAGAAACACCCATGGGATCGCCCAGATAAGAGCCATCACGACACTTCCCCAGCCCATTTCAAAAGTCAGCGGCACCATCGCATTGACAAAGTGAATCCCAAACGGCAGCAGCGCAACCGCCACCAGCCACTTGCGCACAGCGGTTTTGACTCTCGGCGATAGCAGGGACGGAAACGTCAGGACGAAGGCACTGGCAAGCAATACGGCTGTTTCCAACAAGGCGAGCGCGACAAACGTGCCGAGACGCAAGCCTCTATCCATGATGACCATCAGGCGGTTGTATTGCGCCAAACGCTGGAGGCGTCTGGGCACTTGCTTGGGAGGGATGTCCGTCGAGACCGCCCGACCTAAAACGTTCGACCCCGGCGGCGCGCCGAGAAATTGTGCCACCGTTGCGGTAACGTCCGTCGGCGTGATGAACCCCGCGCGGCGTGTGCTGCCGGAGGTGAGGTAGGCTTTCGGTTTGATGTCCTTGCCCCACGCCATCACGGGCAGCATCTCGCCCGCATGGAGGCGCGGCGTAGAAAGCGAGAATACGAGGAATAAATCGCGCTCGCGGTTGAGGAGGCGCAGCATTTTTCCCATCAGAGCGTCGGCGCGTTCCAGCGCGGTTTGCTTGTGCTGCAATGCAATTTCTTGGGCGCTCAACCACGAGTAAACGTCGGCGCGGTAGGTGTCGCCGAAGTCAACGACGATCAGGGCGGGTTGCGGTTCAGCGTAAAGTCGACGGAATTCGTTGAATAACGCGCGCGTGTCAACGCGCACGCCGTAGGGCGCGTCGGGGTAGGGTTGCAGGATGCCATGACTCACGCTGCCTCTGTCCACAATGCCGCGAAAATCCATCGCTATCAACGCGCCATAACGCAACCTCGCCCCAACATTTCCCAATTTCCCAATTTCCCAATTTCCTATTCCGGTGTCGCTATTGCCCAGCGCCGCCGTGAAGCCGCCCGCTTGATGAACGAGGTTGCCCAACGTGCCGATGATGATTTTGTGCGGCGATTTTAGGTTGTCGTCCGTCATCTCGCGCAGGTGGACGTTGACGAGGTTGCCCGGCTGTGCTTCAAAGCCGGTGCGGCGGTGGTGAACGGCAGATGCTGGCGCATTTTCGGCGGCGTAGATTTCGTCTCCTTCCAACACCTCACCCGCTGATTCGCTCGCGTCCGCCCGGGTGCCAACGTTGATGGTCATGGCAACGCGCATGTTGCCCGACCCGCGCGCGCCCAGCGGGTTCATCAGCCCGACCGCGCCCTGTTCTATCAGACGTTTGACGTGCGGCAGGTCAGCGTCCATCAGGTCTCGCACGGTCACGCGGTCCATCAGAAAAAGGACGACCTTCCCGCCCGACACCGCCGCGTGAGAAGGCACGAACAGGACGACGAGCAACAACATCAACGCCCACCCCGGGAGCGTCCGTTGAGTTTTTCGGGACTGGACCACCATGCTGACTCACATTATAAATCGCGTGTCCTGCGCTGTCAAACTTGACGGCGAGGGATGAGAGGTGCTATACTAACGCGAAAATGGCAGGGGAAGTAAGAGGAAGGAGGGGAAGGTAAGGGAAACAACGAAACGTCCTCGGGTGCATTACGTAAAATTTGCAACCCTCGTAAGGAGGCGCTGCTCCGACGGATGATGGGCAGGAGCAGGAGCAGGAGCCCTGATTCCGCCGAATCGAATGTGGCACATCCCGCCGAATCGAATTCGGCGTCTACAACGGCTGGAAAGCCTGCTAAAAGCAGGCTGAACCGTAAACGAGTCTGCATCCCGCCGAATCGAATTCGGCGTCTACAACGGCTGGAAAGCCTGCTAAAAGCAGGCTGAACCGTAAACGAGTCTGCTTTAGCAGACTTTCGTTCTGGCGTCTTAGACGCCGAATTCGATTCGGTGGCAACAGGGCGACAAATTCTGCGTAATGCACCCACGTCCTCTTACTTCCCCTCACTTCCCCTTTTCACGAGGTATTTATGCACATTCGCCCTTATCGTCCTGAGGACCGCGAGATTCTGAAGGACATCACCGCTCGCACGTTTGCGGAGGTTTCGATTGACCGCAACATTGAGAAGCAGTTCGGTCTCCTCAACGGCACGGACTGGGCGTGGCGCAAGCGGCGGCACATTGATTGGGACTGCGACGCGCAGCCCGATGGCGTTCTCGTCGCCGAGGAGGATGGGCGCATCATCGGCTACATCACGACGCGGTTCGACGAAGAGACCAAGGTGGCGTGGATTCCCAACATGGCCGTCGAACCGGATTATCAGGGGCGCGGGATTGGGCGGCAACTGATAGAGGCAGCATTGGAGTTGAGCCGTCAGAAAGGCATGAAGTACGCGAAGATTGAGACGCTGGCGCAGAATCCTATCGGTCAACATTTGTATCCGAGTTGCGGGTTCAAGGAAGTGGCGCGGCAGGTGCATTTCTTTAGGGAACTTTAGGAGGGGACACGATGCTCGAACAGAATATGCTCCGCCCCGGCAAGGCGGAAGACGTAGGGATTTCGCGCGCGCGGTTGGAGCGCGTCACGTTACTGATGGAAGGCTACGTCAAAGAGGGAAAGATCCCCGGCGCGGCAATTCTCGTCGCACGACGCGGCACCGTTGTTCTTCATCGCGGATTTGGCCAGATGATTCCGCTGGGACAGACGGAGCGCGAGCCGCGCGCGACGCAGCCGGACACGATTTTTCTGATCGCCTCGCCGACCAAACCCATTGTGGCGACGGCGGTCTCGCTGCTCATCGAGCGGGGGCAACTGCTGCTGGACGACCCGGTGAGTTCCATCCTTTTAGAGTTCAGCGGCGAGGAGCGATGCGAGACGCGCGTGCGACATCTGATGACGCACACCAGCGGACTCCCCGACATGCTGCCGGAGAACGTCGAACTGCGCCAGCAGCACGCGCCGTTGGAGGAGTTCGTCCGACGCGCCTGCGCAACGCCGCTGCTGTTTGCGCCGGGAACCGACTGTCGCTATCAGAGCATGGGCATTTTGTTGTTGGGCGCCATAGTGGAGCGCATCGCTGGCGTCCCCTTGCGCGAGTTTCTGGAACGCGAATTCTTCGTTCCACTGGCGATGACCGATTCTTATTTGGGCATGGGGCGACTGCGTCGCGACCGCATTGCGGAGGTGACGCTCACGGAAAAAGAGGAGCAACACTGGACATGGAACAGTGACTACTGGCGCGACTTGGGCGCGCCGTGGGGGGGGATGCACTCCACCGTCGGCGATTACGCCATCTTCCTGCAGACGCTCCTCAACGGCGGGCGCTACGCCGGCAAGCAGATTTTGAGCAAGACGCTGGTGGACACCATCACCGCCAACCATATCGCCACAATGCCCGACGTTCCCGACAAAGTGAAGTTGGAACAAGCATGGGGGTTGGGCTGGCGACTCAACCAGCCGCGCGGGGCGCACCACATCGCCGAAATCGCCTCGCCGCGCACGTTCGGTCACGCGGGCGCAACGGGCACCACCGCGTGGGCGGACCCGGAAACAGGCTTGGTCTGCGTCATCTTCACGAACCAGCCCAAAGCGGGGCGATTATTGAACACGCTGTCCAACGCAGTGGCGGCGACGGTGGTGGAGTGACCTCCTCACTAATGAAAGGAGGGGCGGCGCGTCCCTGCCAGCCCCGTTCTACTGTCAACGAATGGTCTAACGAATACAAGAGTTACGCAGTTGAGCACACAAGAAGGGGTTCTCACCCCTCCCCGCACGCGGGGAGGGGCTGGGGGTGGTGTTAAAAGCGGTGGAAGCAACCGCGTAACTCTTGGAATAAACGAATGACGTGGCAGATTGCCCGAACCTATTCGTTTATTCGTTTCTTATTCGTTGACAGATTCCCTCGTCCATCTTGGAACGGGGCTGGCAGGGACGCGCCGCCCCTCCTTTAAGAGAAACACTGATGCACACAAAAAATCTGCTGAATATCACAAAGGCGCTGATGCTCATGTTGACTCCACAAATAGTAGGGGCGGGCGTCCCTGCCAGCCCGCAAGTGTCGCTTGAAACGTCGGAGTGCCGCCGATGGGTGGCGGCGAAGTTCAGAGGAATTTCTGATACGAAGCCACAACCAGCCGGTTTGGTTGTCCTCGCCAACAACGACCCCGTGCAGAAAAACGCGCGGGCGGGCCGACCGATGAAAATCGTCGGCACGCATTACACGCGGGGGCTTTACTGCCACGCCGTCAGCAAAGTCATCGTGCGCCTGCCGAGTCCGGGCAAGACGTTCACCGCCGTCGCGGGCGTGGACAGCAACGAGCAAACCAGCGGCGGGCGCGGCAGCGTCGTCTTTTCCGTGAGCGTGGGCGGCAAAGAGAAATTCCGCTCCGGCGTGATGCGCGAAGGGATGTCCGCTGTGCCGGTCAAAGTGGATTTGGGCGGCGCGACGGAGTTCACATTAGAAGTCGGCGACGCGGGCGACGGAATTTCTTGCGACCAGTCGGATTGGGCAGACGCGAAAGCGATGCTGATGGACGGCAGCGAAATATGGCTGGGCGATTTGCCTTTTGTCGGACAGCGCAGCCCTTACACGACCGAGCCGCCGTTTTCGTTTACCTATGGCGGGAAGCCGTCGGATGAACTTTTCAAAAAGTGGGAGTTGCAGCGCAGCGAGCGCAAATTAGACGAGCAGCGAACGGAAATCACGCTCACCTACACCGACGCTGCCACGGGCTTGGTCGTCCGCTGCGTGGCGTTGGAATATCACGACTTCCCGACGGTTGAATGGACGGTCTACCTCAAAAACACGGGCGCCGCCGACACGCCGATTCTGTCGGACGTTCAAGCCCTCGATGCGCGTTTTGAGCGCGATGCCTACGGAGAGTTCGTTTTGCATCACCACACGGGAAGTCCATGCACGCCAACGGACTATCAGCCGCACCAAACGACGCTGGACGCGAAAAAAACTTTGCGGTTCGCGCCGCCTGCGGGTCGTCCGAGCGATTCCGTGCTGCCGTATTTCAACGTAGAGTGGACTGGTGAGGGCGTCATTATGGCAGTGGGCTGGCCCGGTCAGTGGGCGGCGCAGTTTATCCGCGATGAAGGAAACGGATTGCGACTGCGCGCCGGGCAAGAGTTGACGCGGTTCAAACTGCATCCGGGCGAAGAAGTGCGCACACCGTTGATGGTGTTGCAGTTTTGGAAGGGAGACCGCCTGCGTTCGCAGAACGTCTGGCGGCGGTGGATGCTCGCGCACAACGCGCCCCAGCCGCTCGCGCCGCAGATGGCGGCGTGCAGTTCGCACCAGTTCGGTGAGATGATTCACGCGAACGAAGCCAACCAGATTTTGTTCGTTGACCGCTACCTTGAAGAAGGCATCAAATTAGACTACTGGTGGATGGACGCGGGATGGTACGTGAACAAAACCGGCTGGCCCCACACAGGAACGTGGGAGGTGGACACGCAGCGTTTCCCGCGCGGCTTGCACGCTATCACCGACCACGCGCACAAAAAGGGCGTCAAGTCCATCGTCTGGTTTGAGCCGGAGCGTGTCACGCCGGGGACGTGGCTCTACGAGAAACACCCGGAGTGGCTGTTGGGGCGCGACGGCGAGCAGAAACTTCTCAACCTCGGCAACCCCGACGCGCGACAGTGGCTCACCGAGCACGTCGACAAACTCATCAACGAGCAGGGCATTGACCTCTACCGCAGCGACTTCAACATTGACCCGCTGAGTTTCTGGCGCGGCAACGACGCCGAAGACCGACAGGGCATCACGGAGATTCGCTATGTCACGGGCTATCTTGCCTACTGGGACGAACTGCGGCGACGACATCCGAAGATGCTGATTGACTCCTGCGCCAGCGGGGGGCGGCGCAACGACCTCGAAACCCTGCGTCGTGCCGTGCCGCTTCTGCGCAGCGACTACATCCTCGAACCTGTTAGCCAGCAACTCCACACCTACGGCATTGCGTTCTGGATTCCCTTCTACGGCACGGGCGTCAACTCCACCGACCCCTACGTGTTCCGCAGTCAGATGTGCCCGCACATCACAGGCTGTTACGACGTGCGCAACCGCAACCTCGACTACGCGCAGTTGCGCCGCCTCTACAAGCAGTGGCGGGAAGTCGCGCCCTACTATCTCGGCGACTACTACCCGCTGACGCCTTACAACACAGAGAACAACGTTTGGATGGCTTGGCAGTTCGACCGCCCCGACCTCGGCGAGGGCATGGTGCAAGCCTTCCGCCGCGCCGACAGTTTCTACGAGTCCGCGCGCCTCAAACTGCGCGGCTTAGACCCCGATGCTCGCTATCGCGTGACGAACCCCGACGCCAAAGGCGCGACGGAACTGAGCGGAAAAGAACTGATGGAAAAAGGGCTTGGCGTTGTCGTGACGGAACAGCCGAGAGCGGTGGTGATGGTTTACAAGCGGGTGAAGGCGAAATCGTGACGACGGCTGCAATCGCCTGAAATTCAGTCGTTATCCCCCTAAATACGCCTTCTTCACTTCCTCGTTCGCCAACAACTCTTTCGCGGGACCGGAGAGGGTGATGCGTCCCGTTTCCAGCACGTAGCCTCGGTCGGCGATGGACAACGCCATGTGCGCGTTTTGTTCGATGAGGAGAACGGTCACGCCTTGACTGCGGATTTCGGCAATCGTCTGGAAAATCTCCTTGACCAACAGTGGCGCCAGTCCCAGCGACGGTTCGTCCATCAGCAGCAAACGCGGACGCCCCATCAGGGCGCGCCCGATGGCGAGCATCTGCTGTTGTCCGCCGCTCAACGTGCCCGCCGCTTGCTTGCGTCGTTCGGCTAAAATGGGGAAGAGCGAAAATACGCGCTCCAAGTCCTGACGGACGCCCGCTTTGTCCCTGCGGGTGTAGGCTCCCAAATCGAGGTTCTCGCTGACACTCATGTCGGCAAACACGCGCCGTCCTTCAGGAACCTGCACGATGCCCATCTCCACCCGGCGATGCGCCGGCGCGTATGTGATATCACTGCCCTCAAACGTGATGCTGCCCGACAGCGGTGTGAGCAAACCCGACAGCGTGAGCAGCGTCGTGCTCTTCCCCGCGCCGTTCGCGCCGATCAGCGTCACGATCTCACCCTTGCCCACACTCAACGAGATTTCGTGCAGAGCGCGAATGACGCCGTAGTAAACGTCAAGGCGGGAAATTTCAAGCATGGAGTAATGGAGTGATGGAGTAATGGAGTGATGGAGTAATGGAATTTGTCACAATACTCCAATACTCCATCATTCCATTACTCCGCTGCCGTTACGCGGCTTCGCCCAGATATGCTTCAATCACGCGTGGATTCTTCTGAATCTCTTCGGGTTTGCCTTCGGCAATCGTCACGCCGCCGTCAAGGACGATGACGCGGTCGCTGATGCCCATGACCACCGTCATGTGGTGTTCGATGAGCAGGAGCGTCAGGTGAAACTCTTTGCGAATCCATCCGATAAGTTCCGTGACCTCGTGCGTCTCCGTCGGGTTCATGCCCGAAGTCGGCTCGTCTAACAGCAGCAGTTTCGGGTGCACCGCCAGAGCGCGAGCGATTTCGAGTCGGCGCTGATCGCCGTAGGGCAGGTTCCTCGCCAGTTCGCTGGCGCGGCTCTCCAGACGAAAAATAGATAGCAGACGGTTCGTCTCTTCCGCTAAATCTTTCTCGCGATGATAGAATCGTCCCGTGTGCAGCACGCTCGAAACCAACCCGTAGCCTGCCCGATAGCAGAACGCCGTGCGCACGTTGTCGAACACCGTCATCTCTTTGAACAGACGGATGTTTTGAAACGTGCGCGTGATGCCATAGCGCGCGATACGATAGGGCGGCACGCCGGTGATGTCGCGCCCGTCAAACGCGATGCGCCCCTTCGTCGGCGGGTAGACACCTGTGATCATGTTGAACACCGTCGTCTTCCCCGCCCCATTGGGACCGATGATGCTGACGAGTTCGCTCGCCTCCAACTTCAGGTTGAAGTCAGAGACAGCGGTCAATCCGCCGAAGCGGATGGTGCAGGCGTTCATTTCCAGCAAAGACATCGGATGAAATAATGGAGTGTTGGAGTGATGGAGTCCATGACTCCATCACTCCAACACTCCATGCGTCACGTTCGGGCACGAGCCAGCCGGCGCAGGCTTGCCATGCTCAACTCGGCTTTTCCCAACAACCCCTGCGGGCGGGTGAGCATGAGCAGGATCAGCAGCAGCGCATACAGAACGCCGCGCAGGAAAGCGATGTTGGCGGTCAACCAGCCGCGGGCGAAGATAAGGAGTAAGGTCAGCGTCAGAGCATAACCAGCGAACTGCAACACGAAACGCACACGGCGGTCACGGTAGCGGCGATATGACAGTGCCGCGCCAATGATGACAAACAGATAGAACACCACTGCCGTCCCCGTCAACGAACGCAGCACGTTTTCCAAAACTTTCAGCAGCACCGCCGTCACTGCACAACCCGTGATGCTGCCCATACCGCCCAGCACGACGATGACGACGACCTCGATGGACTGAAGAAACGTGAAGTCATTGGGATACAACCCCTGCATGAAGTGCCCATGCAACCCGCCCGCCACGCCGGCCCACGCTGAACCGATGACGAACGCGATCACTTTGTAGCGTGTCGTGTTAATGCCCATCGCCTCCGCTGCCACTTCGTCCTCCCGCACGGATATCAGCGCGCGCCCATGGGTGGATTGCATCAGGTTCCTCCCCATCACAATGACGCCCACGGCGGCAAGGTAAACCCAAAAGAGGTTGGAATAATACGGCACGCCTGACAGACCTTTCGCCCCACCGATGAAAAGAAACTCACCCTGCCGCTCCGGGGGCAGGCGCGACGCCAACATTTCGTCAAGGTTGACGATAATGACACGGATAATTTCGCCGAAACCCAAGGTCGCAATCGCCAGATAATCACCCTTCAACCGCAGAGATGGCACGCCCACAATGAGACCGGCAAACGCAGCAAACAAACCGCCCAACAGCAGCGCGGTCAAAAACAGGAGCGGCTGGCTTACCGCTTGGGGCAGCGGAACGGTTTGCAGCCACTTGGGTCCCAGATGGTAAGTAAACGCCCCCGCCACGTAACCCCCGACCGCCATAAATCCTGCGTGCCCGATGGAGAACTGCCCGGTGAACCCATTGATGAGGTTGAGGCTCACTGCCAGCACGATGTAAATGCCAGCGCGGATGATGATGTCATAAACGTAAGGGCTGAGGTGTGTGGATAGAATCGTGTTGCCCATTCCCAGCAGCCCGAACGTGACAACGATCCATGCGAGGCGTTGAAGAATACGCATGACCGACAACAATGGAGCGGTGGAGTATGGGAGTATTGGTTTCCATCACTCCATTACTCCATTACTCCACGACTCCATCACCCCATCCGTTACACCTTCTCCCCACTCACTGTCCCCAACAACCCGCGTGGGCGGACGAGGAGAATGAGGATGAGAATAGCAAACGCGATGGCATCACGGTAGGTGGAATAGCCAACAGCGACGACCGCCGTTTCCGCCAACCCCATCAAGAGTCCGCCCAGCATCGCGCCCGGAATGTTGCCGATGCCGCCTAACACGGCGGCGACGAACGCCTTTAAGCCGGGCAGAATGCCCATGAGAGGATTGATGGTCGGCTTGTAAACCGCGTCCAAGATGCCCGCCGCCGCCGCCAGCGCCGATCCGAGCGCGAACGTGAACGCGATGACGGCATCGGTGTTGATGCCCATCAGCGACGCGGCACGCACATCCCACGAGATCGCCCGCATCGCCTTGCCGACTTTGGTGCGCTTGACAATAAAGGTCAACGCGACCATCAGAAACAGCGAAACCAACAGGATGATGACCTGTACGCTGGTCACGACGACGTTCCAGTTGGCGCGCGAGTGGAAGCGGAAGCGCTCTGCGCCGGTCACCTCGACCTTCCATTCGCGAGGCGGTTGCGGGGGCGGATTTAAGGGTGCAATCGCCAGCACCGGCTTGTCCTCGATGAGAGAGGGGAAGGGTTTGAAGTCCGGTGTGAACACCATCTGTCCGCCGTATTCCAGCAACAATGAAACGCCAATGGCGGTGATGAGCGCGGTGAGGCGCGGCGAGTTGCGCAGCGGACGATAGGCGAACCGTTCAATGGTCATGCCAATCAGCGCGCACACTGTCATCGAAATGAGGAACACCGCCGCGCTCAGGAGGAAGGAGGGTCGCTCGCCCGCGTGCAACCACGTCGCCGCGTAAAAGCCCACGTACGCGCCCAGCATGTAAACGTCGCCGTGCGCGAAGTTGATGAGACGCAGCACGCCGTAGACCATTGTGTAGCCTAAAGCGATGAGCGCGTAAACGCTGCCAGATGCGATACCGTTGATGAGTTGCTGGAGCAAGAGGCTAAGAGCCTATCCCAAAAATGTTTGGAGTCAGCCACGCAGCGCAGCGGAGTGGCGTCCCAACGGCACTCCACTCCGTTCCGTGCCTGACGACAAACGAATTTTGGGATAGGCTCTAAGGTTTTGGGTTTAAGGTTCTGGGTTTTGGGTGCTGGGGACCACCATCAGAACCCAGAACCCAAAACCTCACGTCGTATGTTACGGCTTGATGGTGCTCACATATCTCAACTCGCCGCCTCTGATTTGCACCACCACTAACGGTTTGACCGCATTGTGTTCCTTGTTGATTGTGATTTTGCCCGTCACACCCTCGAAGTCCCTCGTTTCTTCGATCGCTTTGCGGATGGCTTCACTGTCGGTGCCGCCGGCGCGTTTAATGGCATCACACAGAATCTTCGCGGCGTCATATCCACACGCTGCCAATCCACTGGGCGTCTCACGGTAACGCGTCTTGTATGTTTGCACGAATTTCTGGACGATGGGATTCTTGTCTTCGGCAGACATGTGAGTGGATAAGTAGACACCTTCCACCGCCTTGCCGCCCAACTTCACCACGTCGGGATGGTCCCAGCCGTCACCGCCCAGCAGCGGTGCGGTGATGCCCAACGATTTTGCTTGTTTCGCAATGTTGCCCGCGTCGTTGTAGTAGGCGGGAATGAACACCGCTTCCGGGTTGGCGTTCTTGATGGAGGTCAGTTCGGCGCGAAAGTCGGTCACGCCGCCGGTGTAGGACTGATTACTGACAATCGTGCCCCCCAATCTCTCGAACTCCTTGACGAAGTATTCCGCCAAGCCAACGCTGTAATCCTGCTTAATATCGCGCAGGATGGCGACCTTGCTCAGTTTGAGATTGTGCTTAGCGAAGCGTGCCATCACTGTGCCCTGGAACGGGTCAATGAAGCAGATGCGGAAGGTGTAGGGCTTGACCTTACCCGTGCGCTTGTCCACCGTGACGGCGGGGTTGGTCGAGGAGGGAGACACCATCGGTATCTTGGCTTCCTCGCACACCGACGACCCCGCCATCGAGCGCGACGACGCCACCTCGCCCAACACGGCGACGACCTTCTCCTGGTTGATGAGTTTCTTCACGACGGTCGTGACCTGCTCGGTCTTGCTCTGGTCGTCTTCCTTGACGATGCGCACCTGTTTGCCCAGAACCCCGCCTGCCTTGTTGACCTCATCAATCGCCAGTTCGATGCCGTTGTGAGTGGAATTTCCGAAGGCGGCGTTCTCGCCTGAATAAGAACCGTATTCGCCGATCACGATTTCTTCACCGGAAGATGTCGTTTGACCGCCGCCATTTTCGCCAGAAACAGATGGCTTGCCATTCCCTCCGCCATTTCCCCCTGTGTTGGAGGAGGGATTCTGACAACCCGTTAATGTGACTAACACAGCGACTGCAATAAGAAAGAACCACTTCATTTCCGCTTGCCTCCTTAAGTTCGCTTGCGCCGTTTACACTACCTCGTTACTGACCTTTGACCCTCTGCGCCATCGCCCGGATGTGCTCCGGCGTCGTGCCGCAGCAGCCGCCAATGATGTTGACGCCGATGCTTTTGAACCGTTCTGCCCACGTTGCCAACTCGTCGGGTGTGAGGTCGTAAACAATGTCATCGCCGACCAGTCGGGGCATCCCCGCGTTGGGTTTGACGACAAGAAAACCGTCCACCGCCGCGCGCATCTGCTCCATAATGGGCAGGTAGTCGGCGGGACCGTTGCCGCAGTTTGCACCGACGACGTCCGCGCCGTAGTCGCGCAACTTCCTCGCGGCGTCGGCAGGAGAGTCGCCTTCATACGACCGTCCCCGTTCAAAAACGATGGTGCAGACCACGGGCAGTTTCGTGTTCTCTTTGACGGCGGCAATCGCAGGATGGGCGTCCATCACGCCTAAAAACGTTTCCACCTCAATCGCATCCGCCCCTGCCGCTTCCAGCGCGCGCGCCGCTTCGGCGTAAACGTCTTGGGCTTCGTCAAAGGGCAAATCGCCGTAAGGTTCAATCGTCTGCCCGCATGGACCCAGCGAGGCAGCGATGATAATATCTTCGCCGACGGCTTCCCGTGTCAGTTGGACGCCCAGCGTGCAGAAGTGCGCGACTTTGTCCGCCAGCCCATATTCCTTCAGCCGCAGACGATTGCCGCCGAAGGTGTTGGTCAACACGATGTCCGACCCCGCTGCCGCGTAAGTCGCGGGGATTGCCTTCACTTTCTCTGGCTCGGTTTCGTTCCACAACTCCGGGCAGCCGCCGCGCGGCAGCCCCGCTGCTTGCAGCATCGTCCCCGTCGCGCCGTCCAAAATCAAGGTCTCTCCCGCCCGCAGGCGGGCAAGCAAATCTCGTTTCACAGCCATTCTCCTCAATGAATTCGCGCTCTATTGTAACACAACGAGCGGGGTTTAGCAATTGTTACGAACGGGATGCCAGACACTTTGGCATAGCGAAAAAGTAGTTGCCGCCGCCTGAGCCGCATTTAGAGCCTATCCGAAAAATGCCTTCTGTGGCATGGGCATCCTGCCCATTGAACCATCGGCGAGACGCCAATGCCACTTTTCGGATAGGCTCTTAGAACCTTCGGTGCTTTGTCACTCTTCGTCCGCCAGACTGTGCTTCTTCATTTTGCCAATCAAGGTCGTGCGGTTGATGCCCAACGCTTTCGCGGCGCGGCTGCGGTTCCAGCCGGAGGCGGTGAGGGCGTTCAAAATGGCGAGGCGTTCGCACTGCTCTAACTGCTCTTCCAGTGTGCCCGAAAAGAGGGGAGCGGAAACGGTTGTGGACGCCGGCGCGGACGTATTGCGGATTTCGTGGGGGAGGTCGGCGAGCGTGATGCTGCTGCCGCGTCCCAACACCAGCGCGCGCTGAATGAGATGCTCCAATTCGCGCACGTTGCCGGGGAAGGCGTAGCGCTGCAAAGCCGTCAGGGATTCCGACGTGATGTCTTTAACCTCACGGCGAATTTTGCGCTTGTGCTTTTCCAGAAAATGCTGCGCCAACAGCGGAATGTCGCTGGGGCGTTCGCGCAGCGGGGGGAGATTGATGGTCACGGTGTTCAAGCGGTAATAGAGGTCTTCACGGAACGTGCGCTGCTTGACTAACTCCAACAGGTCGGCGTTCGTCGCGGAAACGATGCGCACGTCGACTTCAATCGTTTCCGTTCCCCCGACGCGCTCGAAACTCTTCGTCTCTGTCACGCGCAGCAGTCGCTGCTGCAAGCCGAGGCTCATCGTGCCCACTTCGTCCAGAAACATCGTCCCGCGATGCGCGACCTCAAACTTTCCGTAGCGACGCTCGCGGGCGTCGGTGAACGCGCCGCGCTCGTTGCCGAACAGTTCGACCTCCAACAGTTCGTGCGGCATTGCCGCGCAGTTGACGACGATGAACGGATACTTCGCCCGCCCGCTGCGCTGGTGGACGGCTTTGGCGACCAACTCTTTGCCCGTGCCGGTCTCGCCAGTGATGAGGACGTTGACGTCGCTTTCGGCAACGCGGTCAATCATCTCGTAAACCTGTCGCATGGCAGGATGCTCGCCCACCAGCCCCATCCCGATAACATCGGGACTGAGTTCGCGCCGGAGGGCTTCGTTCATCTCGCGCAGACGGCGGGTTTCCGTGATGCGCTTGAGAGTGAGCAGCAACTCATCGGGGTTGGGCGGTTTCGTCAGGTAGTCGTACGCGCCGCCCTTCATCGCCGATACCGCCGTTTCAATTGTGCCGTAGCCGGTGAGCAGAATCATCTCCGTGTCCGGCGTGGCGGTTTTCGCCTGGCGCAGCAGTTCGATGCCGTCCATCTTCGGCATTTTCACGTCGGAAATAATGACGTCAAACGGCTGCTTCGCGCTGACCTCCTGCACCGTCTGCAGCGCCGCCTCACCGTTCTCCGCTGCCACCACCTCGTAGCCCCGCCGCGTCAGCAAGCGGCTCAAGGTCTGCAACAAGTCCACGTCATCGTCAACAATCAGAACTCGTCCCGCACTCATAAACAACACTCAAGGGAGTGATGGAGTGATGGAGTAATGGAGTGATGGAGTAATGGAGTGATGGAGTAGTAGAGTCGTGAGAAAACAACACTCCACTACTCCACCACTCCCCTACTCCATCACTCCACCACTCCCGTTATCGTTCCACCGGCAGCCTGACGGTGAACGTTGTGCCTTTGCCCACCGCGCTTTCTACGCTGATGCTGCCGTTCATCCGCTCAATGATCTTGCGGCAAATCGAAAGCCCCAAGCCCGTGCCCTTGCCCGGTTCTTTGGTCGTAAAAAATGGGTCGAAGATGTGGTCCATCACGTCGTCCGGGATGCCGTGTCCCGTGTCGGTCACGTTGACGACCACCGCGCTATCGTTCGTCGTGGTCGAGAGAGACAACGTTCCTCCATCGGGCATCGCCTGCACCGCGTTGAGAATGAGGTTGCTGAAAATCTGCTTGAAATCATCCTCGCCCGCGAACACCAGCGGCACCTCCTCCAACCGCTCCACGACTTTCACGCCTTGCAGCGCGATGTCCTTCTCCGCCAGCGTGAGACACCCTTTGAGCAAGACGTTCACGTCCAACCACGTCGGCTCGTGCTTCGCCTCCCGCGCAAATTGCAGGAGGTTTTCAATCACGCGGTTGCAGTCGAGCACGTTGCGCTCAATGAGCGTCAGTTGCTCCTGCGCCTCGTGCGTGATGTGGCGCAACCGACTGGGTTGCGTCGCGTCATTGAGCATCTCGCGCACATCGTAGGCGGCGAGGCGAATGACCGACAGCGGCGTGCGGATTTCGTGCGCCACGCCCGCCGACAGCAGCCCCATCGCCGCTAACTTCTCGCTCTGCACCAACTGTCGCTGCAAGTTGACCTGTTCCGTCACATCGTCCAAAATCAGCAGCAATTTGTCGTCCTTGCGGCTTTTGCCCGTCAGCCGAATCATGTCGAAATTGATGATGGTCTCCCCGCGCGAGCGGACGTGATGGCGGAAGTTCGTCTCCGCCAGCGGTTTGCCCGATTCGAGCACCTGTCGCATCTTCGCCTCCCACCCCTCGCGCTTGAGCGTTTCCGACGGCAGCAGGTCGCGTATGTTTTTTCCGATGATGTCCGGCTGGCGATTCCACAGGTGAAAATAGATGGGGTTCGCATAAACCAAGTTGAGGTCGCGGTCAAGAATCAGCACGCTGGACGGGATGCTCTCCACGACCGTCTGATGAAGTTCCTGCAACCGCGATAAATCCTCGTTCACTTGCAGCAGTTGACGGTTGCGCTCCGCCAGTTCCGCCGTGCGCGCTTTGACTTTGTCCTCTAAACTGGTGGCCAGCCGCTGAACATCCTCGTAAAGTCGGGCGTTCTCAACGGCAACCCCCGCCTGCGTCGCTAACATCATGGCGAGGCGTTCGTCCTCTGCGGTAAACTCCTTCGCGCCTTGTTTCTCGGTCATGTAGAGCCGCCCGAACACCTTGCCGCGCACGGCGATGGGAACGCCCAAAAAGGACTTCATGGGCGGATGGTAGGCGGGAAAGCCAGAGGACTGAGGATGCTTCGAAATGTCGCGCAACCGCAAGGGCTTGCCCTGCTCGACAATCAAGCCCAGCACGCCTTTGCCCGTTGGTAAAGAGCCGATGCGCTCCGCCGTCTTCGCGTCGACGCCCGTAAAGAAAAACTGTGTCAACGCACCGTCCTCGCCGACCACGCCCAAAGCGGCATATTCCGCGCCGATGACCTCGCGGGCAATCTCCACGATTTTTTGCAGCACGGCATCCAGACTGAGTTCGCTGCTCAACGTGATGCCCGCTTCCAGCAGCGCGGTCAAGCGGTCTTTGTTGACCCCAGTAATGTCCCTTCGTTTGCGAGAGGGGTGCGACTTCATCTTACGGTATCCCCCTGTGTGGAGCGAAATATCTTCACCCGTTGACCATTATAGCGCACCGGGAGCAAAACTCCAAGAGTGTCCCCGATTTGAGAAATCCGCTCCGTTACCATCGCGGCTCGGATGCGGCGCAAATCCGAGCCGCGATGGTAACGGAGCGGTTATGGATTTGACTTGTGCGCCCGTCTGCCTCATAATCAGTCCCCGTAGTTCATGGAAATCGTTGTGACGAGGGAAGTGAGAATCTATGAACACCATCAAACTACCAGCCCATTATTATCAGCAGTTCGACGCCGACTTCAACCTTGACGTGCCAGGCGAAGGATACGGCGGATGGAAGAAAGCGGAGATAGAAATCTCATGGGAGCGCACCGCCGTTGTCATTATGCACGCTTGGGACGCGGGCACGCGGGAGGAATATCCTGGCTGGCATCGCGCCGTGGAGTACATCCCGCGTTCTTACGAAATTTGCCGCACCGTTTTCCCGCCGCTGTTGACCGCCGTGCGCGAGTCGGGGTTCAAACTGTTTCACGTTGTTGGCGGGGGCGATTATTACAAGCAATATCCCGGCTACAAAAAAGCAGTCGAACTCGCCGGACCGGAGCCGCCGCCGCGGGAACGAGTAGAAGCCGATGAATCGCTCAAGCGTTTGCAGCAGTTCCGCTCAGAGAACGTTTTCGTCGGTAAACACAACGCCGAAGACGTGAAGCGGGGGTTTCAAAAATTAGACTTCCCCGCCGAAGCCAAGCCGCGCGGCGACGAGGGCATCGCGGAGAACAGCCATCAGTTGTTCGCCCTGTGCAAGCAAGCGGGCGTGAACCACCTAATTTATGCGGGGTTTGCGATTAACTGGTGCATCCTCCTCTCGCCCGGCGGCATGGCGGACATGAGCCGGCGCGGCGTGATGTGTTCCGCGTTGCGTCAAGCCGTGACCGCCGTGGAGAACAAAGAAACCGCCCGCCGCGAACTGTGCAAAGAAATCGCGCTCTGGCGCGTCGCGTTAGCGTTTGGGTTCGTGTTTGACGTGGACGATTTTATGACTGCCTTGAGGCGGAGGCGGTAAGTTTTTTTGACAGGATGAACAGGATGCGCAGGATGAATGAAAGGAAACAACGGATTGGGAGTCCCCGACTTGTCGGGGAAATCTGCCTCAACAAGTCGAGGACTCCGCGAGTTTAACTCTGGAAAGGAACAATATGAAAAAAAGCAGACTCTTACTCGTTATCGTCATCATCGTTGCCGTGGCCGCTTGGCTGCCGCCCGTGCAGACGTGGGCGATTCAGGAGGCGAAGCGATTCATCGTGTTCATCGGCTGGCAGCCCGATGGGAGCGTCATCACGCCGACGAATCAAACGCTGCGACCCGTCGGGGCGGAAATCGCCTTCGGCGGGCGTCCGATGGACTTGGCGTTGAGTCCTGATGGAAAAACGCTTGCTGTGCTCAACTTCCGCAGTTTGACGCTGATTGACCTTGAGAAGAAAGAAGTCAAACAAAATATCCCCGTGACGGGCGGACATCCGTTTGCGGGAATTTTGTGGGACGGCGACACGATTTACACCTCGCAAATTCGCGGGGTGATTCAGCCCTACAAGGTGGACGAGAAGGGCGAAGCGAAAGCAGGCAAAGAAGTGCGGCTGCCGAGTGAACGGAGCAGCGTGAGTCCGCTGCCTGCCGGGATGGCGGTGTCCCATGACCGCACGCTTTACGTGGTGCTGAACCGCGAGAACGCGCTGTCCGCGTGCAACGTGGACGAGATGCGGAAGACGCAAGCGGAAGAGAGAGCCGGAGAATCACCGTTTTCGCTGCGTATCCCTGTGGGTGTTGCGCCTTACACCGTCGCCGTATCCAACGATGGTAAGAAAGTCTACGTGAGCAACTGGGGCGGACGCCGCGCCAAAGAAGGCGACGCCACCGCTAACTCTGCGGGCACGCCTGCGGTGGTTGATCCGGAAACAGGGATTGCCTCAACCGGAACGGTCACAGTCCTATCGGCGGGGGGAGTCAAGCCGTCAAAGGAAATCAAAGTCAGCTTGCACCCCTGCGCGATGGTCGCGCACCCCACCGCGCCGCTGCTGTTCGTGGCAAACGCCAACAGCGATACCGTATCGGTCATCCACACGGACACGGACGAAGTGGTTCACACCATCGTCGTCAAACCCGACAAACGCCTGCCCTTCGGCTCCGCGCCCAACGCCCTCGCCATTTCACCGGACGGCAAACGCCTCTTCGTCGCCAACGGCGGCAACAACTGTGTGGCTGTTATCGCGATTGATGACCTCGACAAATCACGTTTCGGCTCTTTCATTTCACGCATCATCGGTCTCATCCCCACCGGCTGGTATCCCGGCGCGCTCCGCCTCACACCCGACGGCAAAACGCTCATCGTTGCCAACGTCAAAGGGCGCGGCGCGCTCAATCCCTCTCCGACGCGCAAAGGGCACAACTCGCATGACCATCTTGGCTCGGTGTCCATCATTCCTGTTCCAACCGATGAACAACTGAAGGAATTGACGAAACGAGTTTATGAGAACAACAAATGGAATGAAGTGTTGAACGCCCAACGCCCGCGCTGGTTGCCCCCGTTCAAGCACGTCGTTTATATCATCAAAGAAAACCGCACCTACGACCAAGTTTTAGGCGATTTGGACCGAGGCAACGGCGACCCCAGCCTGTGCCAATTCGGGCGCGAGGTGACGCCGAACCATCACGCGCTCGCAGAGCAATTCGTCACACTGGACAACTTCTACTGCTCCGGCGTTCTCAGCGCGGATGGGCATCAGTGGACGAACGAGGCGTACGTCGTGGACTATCTGGAGAAGTTCTTCGGTCAGTTCGCGCGGAGTTATCCCTACAACGGGACCGACCCGCCGGCTTATGCTTCATCTGGCTTTCTCTGGGACAACACCATCCGGCACGGCAAGACGTTCCGCGACTACGGTGAGTTCGTGTTGACTTCGTTTGAGCCGAACGCCAGTTGGAAAGAGATTTACGACGACTGGAAAAACGGCACGCGGCGCATCAAATTCATCAACCGCACCGAAGTCGCGCCGCTCTCGCGCTGGATGTGCAAGGAGTTCCCCGGCTTCACCGGGCGCGTGCCGGATCAGGTGCGAGCGGACATCTTTCTCAAGGAGTTCCACGAGTTTGAGAAGAACGGCAACTTCCCGAACCTTGTGATGATGCTCCTGCCCGACGACCACACCGTTGGCACGTCGCCGAACAATCCGACACCGCGCGCCACCGTCGCCGACAACGACCTCGCGTTGGGGCGTATCGTGGAGGCGATTTCCAAAAGCCGATTCTGGAAGGACACCGTGATTTTCGTCGTGGAGGACGACGCGCAGGGCGGAACCGACCACGTCGACGGACATCGCACCATCGCCTTCTGCATCAGCCCCTACACGCGGCGCGGCGTGGTGGACAGCACGCTCTACAACCAGACCAGCATTGTGCGCACGATTGAACTGATTTTAGGCTTGCCGCCCATGAACCAGTTCGACCTGACCGCGACGCCGATGTACGAGTGCTTCACCGACAAACCCGACTTCACACCTTACACCGCGCTGCCCAACAAAATCCTGCTCGACGAACTCAACCCGCCGCTGAGAGCCTTGCGCGGCAAAGCCCTCTACTTCGCGCAGCAGAGCCTCAAGCAGAACTTCAACTATCCCGACGCGGCGGACGAGGACGTGCTGAACCGCATTATCTGGCACTCGGTCAAAGGCTACGACGTGAGGTTTCCCGAGGAGTTTACGTGCGATGCGGACGAAGACGAGGAAGAAGCGGAGTAGTGGAGTAATGGAGTAGTGGAGTGTTGGAGTAATGAGTTTTTTCCAACACTCCACTACTCCATTACTCCATCACTCCTGCAAATGTCAGCCGGGGTCTGGGCTTCCGACAGAACCCACACAGGTAGATGCGTTTCGGCTGTTGGCGGAAGTAGGCGACGTAGCGGCAGCCGGGTTGAGGGCATTTGTAAACGTAACGTCCGTTCGCGCTGTGGCGCAGTTGCTCTTCAACGGGGATGCCGGTGAGTTCCTCGACCTTGTGATACACTTTCCGTTCCGTGTAGGACTTGTAGCGCAGATGGACAAGTTCGTGAACGAGCGTCGCCGTCAACGCCTGCTCCGTTGGTAGGCGGTCGGCGCGGACGAGAATCGCGTGATGGGAGCGGCTCGCCTGTCCAAAATATGCCGCGCGCTTGCGGCGAATGAGACGGCACCACGCCTTCAACGTCAGGTGGGTGTAAATGCGCGGAACGGCAATGTTTAATTTCTCGCAATAAGGCTGCGCGAGTTGCTGCAACCGCAACTCAAGGAGCAGAGATTGTTGCTTCAGTGTTTTCATGTTCCTGTGAAAGTCCGCCTAGGCCGAGCCACGACTGTGAGGGAGTGAACCGCCGGGGCGACATTCGCTCACTGACCTTCGCGGCTCGGACTTTTCCCTCGTCGGGATAGCAGCGAGAGTTCATCGGCGGTGAACGTGCCCAGCCTCAACAACATCAGCGCATAAACAGCGCATGACCCTATCAGCACGATAGGCAGCACCATCGGGGGCGCGTCACGGAAAAAATACAGTTGAGTCCCCATCACTGCCGCCGCGATGAGCGGCTTGAGCGCGACCTGACTCCACGACACTTTGCCGACGAACCGCGAGAGGTAGAATCCTCCCAACGCAAATAACGTGATTTCCGCCGTCACCGTTCCCACGCACGCGCCGATGTGTTGCAGGCGGGGGATGAGCAGAACGTCCAGCGCGATGTTGATGCCCAGACAAGTCGCCGAGCAAACCGTGAACAACTTCTGACGGTTCAGCGCGGTGAACACGTAACTAAACACCGAACTGGGAAAGATGAACACCACCGCCCAAATCACGATTTGCAGCGCGAGCACCGAACCCGCGAATTTCGCGCCGATGTATTTGTGACCCAACAGCAGGCGAATGATTGGCTCTGCCGCTAAGGTCCCGACGACGGCGATGGGCAGACCGAGGACGATGAGAAATTTCAACGCTCGTTCGTATGCGCTGAGAAGTCGCTGTGGAGACGATTGCGCTAAGTTAGACAGGACGGGAAATAACGACGCGCCCAAGGCATTTGGCAAAATCATCAGTCCCCAAACAATGCGATACGCGCCGCTGAACAGCGCGACGAACTGCAAGCCGACCATCGCTTCGAGGAGCATCACGTCAATCTGCCACGACACGCGGCGAAAAATCTGCGCGATGCCCAGCGGCGCGGCAGCGAAGAACAACGACTTCATCAAGTTGAAATCCACAACGAACGAGGGACGCACGAACTTGACGCCGCAAATCGTCAAACTCAGCAAGTAGTGAACCGCCTGCGAGACGAGATAGACCGTGAAGATGCCGCGCACGCCCGCATCGGTTTTGATGACCAGCAGCGTGCCGAGGAGGTCGAAACCGCGTGACGCCAGCACCGTGACGGCTTCCCACTCCAACTTTTCAAAGGCGCGGAAGATGGCATTGGTTAGGTTGCACTGCATGAAGAAAATCGTCGCCGCCGCTGCCAGCGTAATGCTGACAATTTCCTGAGGAGGGGGGCTGCGCAAGCGGGCGTAGGTGACCATCACAACGAAGGCGACCAGCGACATCGCGCCCATCATCGTTTGCAGAACGCCGAAAACGCGCTGCGCCTGCGACTTGTTCACGGCGGCTTCGCGCACGAGGATGTTGCTGAAGCCGAAATCCATGACGAACTGGAACACCGTCACGAACGCGAGGATATACTGATACCGTCCGAAGTCGTCCTTGCTCAGATACCGCGCCAGCAGCGACAGAATCAGAAAGTTCACGCCGCTGCCTACGACGCGGGCGAGCAGGATGAAGAGAGAGTTTTTTGCGATGCGTTGTCCCGTGCGCACTGGAGAGTTGACAGTGAACAGTTGACAGTTGACAGGGGTTCGTTACAAACCGTCAACCATCAACCATTAACTCTTTATTTCGCCCCTGCGACGACATATCCGCCTGCTGGCGGAAAATCCTTCAAACTCTTTCGGTTGATGTTGGAGTCTTCGCGGCTGTCTGAGGGCAACGCCCATCGCGCTGGACAGCCGCTTTGTTTTGGAGAGGAATAAGAGCGGATGCAGCGAAATAAAAGGTAATATGGAAATCACTCGTCAGACTTTCGGCAACATTCCCGTTGCATCGCAAATCGTCTTCTACGTCGTGGCGGCAGTTGCGACGGGGGTCTTCGTTTACGGTTTTTATCGGCGACTCCAGTTGTGGCAGATGGGCACAGGCGCGTTGGGTTGGCGCGACCTGTGGACAAGGGCGAAGCCGCGCTGGAAGAGATTGCTGGTGGATGGCTTGCTGCAATATCGCGTGGGCGGACGAGGATGGGCAAGTCGGGCGCACGGGCTGTTGTTTGCGGGGTTCGTGGTGTTGTTCATCGGCACGACGCTGCTTTCGATTGACCACGTCGCCGAGATGATTTCGCCGTCGCTGCATTTTCATCGCGGGCTTTACTATCAGGTCTATGAGTTCACGATGGACGTCTTCGGCGTGCTGTTCCTCGTCGGCGGCGTGATGTTCGCAGGGCGACGGCTGCGCCTCCCGCTCAGTGTGGGGCACAAGCCGAGCGATTGGCTCGTCCTCGTATTGCTCATCGCCATCGGTGTGACGGGATTCCTGCTCGAAGCCCTCCGCATTTCGTGGGGGCAGCCGTCGGCGGCAGCCGTGATGTGTTCGCCGGTCGGATTGCTTGTCTCGCAGGGTTTCTCCGGGATGAGCCTTGAGAGCGCGCGTTCCGCGCATTTCGTGATGTGGTGGGTTCACGTCCTCCTCGTTTTCACCTTCATCGCCCTCATCCCCTTCACGCGCTTGATGCACTTCGTCACCGGCGCGCTCAACATCTTCTTCGCCGACCGCGCAACGTTGGGCACGCTCGCGCCCGTGTCGCTGGAACAAGTTGAAGAAACCGGGCGTATCGGCGTCAGCGACATCACGCACTTCACGAAGCAGCAACTTCTCAGCCTCGATGCCTGCATGGAATGTGGTCGCTGCCAGGACGCTTGCCCCGCCACTGCGACCAGCAAGCCGCTGTCCCCCAAAGTCGTCGTGCAGGATTTGAAAGGGTTGATGACCGAAGGACGGAAGATGCAAGAAGGAGGACGCAATTTACATGGCGACGTCATTCAGGCGGAAACTCTCTGGTCGTGTACGGCTTGCAGCGCGTGCGTCAACGTCTGCCCTGTGCGCATTGACCCGCTGACACTGATTTTAGACCTGCGACGCAACCTCGTGGGCGAGGGCGGACTGAGCGGCACAGCGGCGACGGCGCTGCGGCGGATGCAGTCCAGCGCGAACCCGTGGGGCTTGCCCCCCGCAGAGCGGGCGAATTGGGCGGAAGGGTTGAACGTGCCGACGTGCAAGGAGAATCCCGATTTTGAAGTATTGTATTGGGTGGGCTGCGCGGGGTCGTATGACCGCCGCGCCCAGCGGGTTGCCCGCGCCGTTGTGAAGATACTGCAACATGCGGGCGTCAACTTCGCCATCTTGGGACGCGAGGAAAAGTGCAACGGCGAATCGGCGCGGCGCGTGGGCGATGAGTTTCTGTTTCAGGAACTGGCGCAGGCGAACATCGAAACGCTCTCGAAATACAACGTGCGCAAAATCCTCACGCATTGCCCGCACTGCCTCAACACTTTCCGCCGGGATTACCCACAGTTCGGCGGGCATTACGAAGTCATACATCACACGGAGTTCATCGCGCAACTCATCAAAGATGGGAAATTGGGAAATTGGGAAGTTGGGAAATTGGGAAATTGGGAAGTTGGGAAATTGGGAAATTGGGAAGTTGGGAAATTGGGGAATGGAGGGGCGGTGACGTATCACGACCCGTGTTATCTGGCGCGGGTGAACGGCATCCACGACGCGCCGCGCGAGGTGCTGCAAGTTGTAGTGCCCCGACCTGTCGGGGCTGCCGACAGGATGTCGGTGCTGCGGGAGATGCCGCGCCACCGCACGAATACTTTTTGCTGCGGCGCGGGCGGCGGGCGGATGTGGTTTGAGGAAGCCCCCCAGCAGCGCGTTTCGACGCTGCGGGCGCAGGAGGCGCTGGCGACGGGCGCGAAGACCGTGGCGGTCAGTTGCCCCTTCTGTCTGACGATGATGACCGACGGCGTGGCAGCGCAGGACGACACCGCGCGCGTCGTGGACGTAGCGGAGATTGTCGCCGAGAGGCTGAAATGTTCTGGGTCTGGGCAACCATCGCCGTCCTCTGCGCCGTAACGTGGATTTGGGCGTTTTACCGCGAGGACAAATACGAGCGGGAGTCGCTGGGCATGATCGCGCTGGCGGCTTTGTGCGGCGTGGCGTTCTTCTTCGTGGCTTCGCTGATGGAGAAATTCGCGTTGCAGTGGAACGCCTTCAAAGGCGTCAGTTTTCAGGCGCGGGCGGCGATGATGCTGCTCATGGTGGGACCCGTCGAAGAGCTGTGCAAGTTTGCGCCTGTGCGCCTTTTCATCTATCCGCGTCGGGCGTTCAATGAGCCGATGGACGGCATCGTTTACGGCGCGGCGGCGGCAGCGGGATTTGCTCTGATAGAAAACCTGCTCTTTATGCAGGAATCTCCGAACATCATCCTCACGCGTGGTCCGGGCGCGCCGTTGCTGCACATCCTGTTTGCCGGATTCTGGGGTTCTGCGCTGGGTTGGGCGAAGGGGATGGAAGACCGCAAAGCGGCGCGGTGGCTGGTGTTCATCGGTTTGGTGTTGGCGTCGCTGATGCACGGCGTGTACGATTTGATCACGCTCTCCGTCCACCGCGAGTTGACGCCCAACCATGCGAGGATGGCGATGCTGACGCTGATTGTTGTGTCTTTCGCCGTGCTGCGTTGGCAGATGGTTCGTGCAGCCGCGGTTTCGCCATTCCGCAAGAAGCCGACTCGCGTTGAGTAACGCGCTTTGTCATGATTGAAGGACGAACGAACAAACAGGAGGAATGTGAATGGCATCTGAAATTCTGACTCACCATGAAGTGGCTTCGAACATTGCTCTGCTCTCCGCGTGGATTGAGTCGCAGATGGCTTACCGGCAGCAGCCGGGGCTTTCGATGGGAATTGTTTATGACCAAGAATTGGTCTGGGCGCAGGGCTTCGGTTACGCGAACGTTGAGCAGAAAGTAGCAGCGACGCCGCAGACGATTTATCGCATTGCGTCCATCACGAAGTTGTTCACCGCCACCGCCATGCTGCAACTGCGCGACGCGGGGAAGTTGCAGTTGGACGACCCCATCGTAAAACACCTGCCGTGGTTTAATGTTCAGAACCACTATCCCGACGCGCCGTCCATCACAATTGCGCACCTGCTCACCCACACGTCGGGGCTGCCGCGTGAATCGGCGTTTCCTTACTGGACGGACAATAACTTTCCGACCCGCGAAGAAATGATGGGAGTCTTGCCGCAACAGGAAACCATCCTGCCGACGGAGAATACGTGGAAGTATTCCAACCTTGCCCTGTCGCTCGCGGGTGAAATCGTCGCGGCGGTTTCCGGCATGGGTTACGCGGACTACGTGCAGCAGCACATCCTTGACCCGCTGGACATGAGCAGCACGTTCGTTCGTTCGCCCGACCCCGACCATCCTCGCCTCGCCACCGGCTACGGGCGCAGGATGCCGGACAACAGCCGCGAGATTTGCCCGTCCACCGACTGCAAAGGCATCACGCCCGCCGGGAACATGTCCACGCGTTGAAGATTTGGCGCGATTTGCGATGCTGCAATTCCGCGACGGCGCGGCGGGCGGACAGCAAATTCTCAGGGGCAGCACGCTGCGCGAGATGCACCGCGTCCACTGGCTCGACCCCGATTGGCAGGCGGGCTGGGGCTGGGGTTTTCGCATCATGCGGCTGAACGGAAAAACGACCATCGGACACGGCGGCGCGGTGCGGGGCTATCGCACACTGCTGCACCTTCGTCCCGCCGACAAAATCGCCGTCATCGCGTTGACCAACGCCGACGACGGCAACCCGCTGATGTTCGTGGAGAAAGCCTTCCAGTGGGTCGCGCCCGCTATACCGCCAACGGTCACAAAGTTTCATTTTCCACCACCTGAAAGTTGAGGGTCAACAGGGTGGCCAACTTGTCCTTATGCTTCCCCTGGG
>FWPU01001914.1_pt1 | contig 28969 bp, 26 predicted proteins | sample 2228361 | NCBI WGS metagenome assembly FWPU01 (sample SAMEA103939777, study PRJEB20133) | metagenome | reverse complement strand
CATCTTTCATCGAGGATCTGGGGGCTGATTCTCTCGACCTGGTCGAGTTAATCATGTCCATGGAGGATGAATTCGGGCTGGAAATATCGGATGAGGATGCAGAAGGAATTCTAACAGTGCAGGATGCAATAAATTACATTTTGGAGCGTAAGAAATAATGAAAAGAAGGGTGGCTGTAACGGGGATCGGGCTGGTAACGCCGCTTGGCACCGGCAATAAAAAGACCTGGGAAGGCATTTGCGAAGGGCGTTCAGGAATAGGACGTATCACCAAATTTGACCCTTCTCCGCTCAAGACCCAGATAGCCGGGGAGGTCCTGGATTTTGAGCCGGAAGCCTTTATGGAGTCCAAGGAGATAAGGAGAAGCGACCCGTTTATACAGTATGCAGTGGCCGCTACCAAGCTTGCTCTGGACGATGCCAACCTTCAGGTTACCGATGAACTTTCTCCACAGATTGGAACCATCATTGGCTCCGGGATAGGGGGTATGGATACGTATTATAAGACGGTGCTGGTGATGGAAGAAAGGGGTCCCAGCCGGATATCGCCGTTCTTTGTTCCGAATATTATTGCCAACATGGCCGCCGGGTATGTATCAATTTACTTCAACGCTAAGGGACCGAATAGCTGCACCACTACCGCCTGTGCTGCGGGCGCTCATGCAATTGCCTATTCGGCAATGGCCATCCAGAGAGGAGATGCTGATGTTATGATCGCCGGGGGGACCGAAGCTCCGGTTATTCCCATGACCATAGCCGGGTTTAACGTGATGAGGGCTATTTCTACGAGGAACGACGAGCCTGAGCGTGCCTCCCGTCCATTCGACCGGGATAGGGATGGATTCATAATCGCTGAAGGCGCCGGAATATTGATTCTTGAGGAGCTTGAGTTTGCTAAGAAGCGGGGCGCAAGAATTTACGCCGAGTTGATAGGCTCCGGGATGAGCAGTGATGCCTACCACATAACCTCTCCCTCGCTCGACGGCCCGGTTAGATGTATGAAAGCGGCGTTACGAGACTCGGAATTGAATCCGGAGAACGTTCAATACATTAATGCTCACGGAACATCCACGCCACAGAACGACATCAACGAGACGCGTGCGATAAAGGAATTGTTTGGAAAGCACGCATATAAAATCCCGGTAAGCTCCACCAAATCCATGACCGGGCACCTTCTGGGAGCAGCAGGCGGAATCGAAGCGGCCTTCACTGCTCTGGCCATATACCACGGAATTCTCCCGCCGACCATAAACCTGGACAATCCCGAGCCGGATTGCGACCTTGACTATGTGGCCAATAAGGCTAGAGAAGCGGATATAGCAGTTGCCCTAAGCAACTCCTTCGGCTTTGGCGGGACGAACGTGACGTTAGCCTTTAGAAGGTTTGATGGGAAGTAGAAAGTTTGTCCTTAATTACATTTAGAAAGGAAAACGAGGGTGGACTAAGTTGCTATCTAATTGAGTTAAAAAGCCCGTTGCGCCTGTCTAAGAACTCATGGTTCGACGGAGTTTACCCTGAGTTTATCGAAGGGCTCACCATGAAGTACAAGGGGTATTCACAGTAAGATCTCTTCACCCTGGAGCGGAGACGAAGGGTAAGTGTCGAAGGACTGATGGCATTTCCAGGTTTTAAAGATTGATCCTTCGATGAACTCAGGATGAGCGGATATATCTATCCGCTTTGAAAATACTTGCTCTCTGACGGAGTTAAAAACCCGTTCGCCCTGAGCCTGTCGAAGGGCGCAAATGAGTTTTATTTAAGTTTAACTGCGTTTCAAACCCTTTGAGGCGAGTTTCAGCTATTTTTAGAGGTCCTTTGTCGGTGATCTTCCATAATGCCATTGCCTAACACTCTTTTAGTAACGTAAAAAATTAGCTAATCTAGCGTGTGACCGTCTAATAGACTTAAATATTAGTGTGGGTTATGTCATGCATAAACTATCACTAACAAAAACTCTTGGCAAGTAGGTTGGTTGTTTTATTTTATATTGTGTTTTTAAGTGTCTGTTCTAAGGTTGATATAATTCTGACTATAACTTCCCAATTTCCCCACCTCGGATATAATAAAGGGTGTCAATCGAGATTAAAAATTAGGAGATAAAAATGCCAGCAAACAACCCCTTTAATACAATTTCCTCTCTCAAGGTCGGTCGAAAGACAATTAAGTATTTCTCGCTCAGCCGCCTTGAGGGGGCAATAGGAGTTGATACTTCACGGTTACCATTTTCCATAAAAATACTCCTTGAAAACATACTTAGGCATTGTGACGGCAGGATTGCCACGGAAGAGGATGTACATGCACTGGCTAGGTGGAACCCAGAGAAGCCCGAGGCCAGGGAGATTCCTTATATGCCTGCCCGGGTAATACTTCAGGATTTCACCGGAGTGCCCTGTGTGGCCGATTTGGCGGCAATGCGCGACGCAGTCAAGAATTTGGGTGGAGATACCAAACGGATAAATCCCATAGTCCCGGTCGACCTGGTGATAGACCACTCGGTACAGGTTGATTTCTTCGGCTCATCTGACGCATTCAAGAGAAACGTGGAATTAGAGTTTGAAAGAAGCCGAGAGCGTTACGCCTTTCTTCGCTGGGCGCAGAAGTCCTTCGACAAATTTCGGGTGGTTCCTCCGGGCACCGGCATAGTTCATCAAGTCAACCTGGAATACCTGGCCAATGTGGTTCAAACCGGCGAGGTCAATGGCGATACAATCGCCTATCCGGATACGCTAGTCGGAACCGACTCTCATACCACCATGATTAACGGCCTAAGCGTGCTGGGATGGGGTGTTGGCGGTATAGAGGCCGAAGCCTGCATGCTGGGACAGCCTCTTTATATGCTTATTCCAGAGGTGGTGGGTTTTAAGCTATACGGTGAATTGCCCGAGGGTTCTACCGCTACCGACCTGGTGCTTACGGTTACGCAGATGCTAAGAAAGAAAGGGGTCGTAGAGAAGTTCGTCGAATTTTACGGCCCGGGTCTAAGCCATCTGAGCCTTGCCGACCGGGCGACCGTTTCCAACATGTCACCGGAATATGGAGCGACGATAGGATTCTTCCCGGTTGATGAGGAGACTCTCATATACCTCCGGGGCACCGGGCGGGATAAAAAACTCGTTGACCTAGTCGAAAAATACACCAAGGCTCAAGGACTATTCCGTACCGATGATACCGAAGACCCGGTTTACAGCGATTATCTGGAACTAGACCTGAGCGCGGTCGAGCCTTCCCTGGCCGGGCCATCACGTCCTCAAGACCGGATAACTTTAGGAGAGATGAAGAAATCCTTCCATACATACATGGAGACTAAGGCCAAGAGAAATCCAGAAGATTTGAAGAAAGCCGAGGTCCAGGTCAACGGACATAAAGCCGCCCTCGCCGATGGCTCAGTGGTAATTTCGGCCATCACCAGTTGTACTAATACGTCCAATCCATCGGTGATGGTCGGGGCGGGACTCCTGGCCAAAAAGGCAGTCGAGCATGGTCTAAGCGTTAGCCCTACCGTTAAAACCAGCTTGGCACCCGGCTCACGCGTGGTCATGGACTATCTGCATGGAGCCGACCTGATGCCCTATCTGGAAAAATTGGGGTTCCACCTGGTCGGGTATGGATGCACGACCTGTATAGGGAATAGCGGGCCATTGCCCGAGCCCATAGCCCAGGCAGTCAGGGAAAACGACCTCACCGTTGCCGCAGTACTGAGCGGTAATAGAAACTTTGAGGGCAGGGTACATCCGCAGGCCAGGCTGGCTTATCTGGCTTCGCCTCCCCTAGTAGTAGCTTATGCCCTCGCCGGGACGGTGAATATAGATATGGCCAACGAACCCTTAGGAGTAGGCTCAGACGGTCAACCGGTGTTTTTGAGGGATATCTGGCCTTCCCAAAAAGAGATAAGAAAAACAATAAAAAAGACACTTAATCCAGAGCTCTTCCGGGGCCGTTATGCCCACGTCTTTGAGGGTGAAGATGAATGGAAGAATTTAGCCATTCCTGAGGGCGACCTGTACGAGTGGGATGCTCAATCCACCTACATTCAGCAGCCGCCTTATTTTACCGACTTTTCTCTAGAACTGGCACCGGTTGGAGATATCAGGGGGGCACGGGTGCTGGCCCTTCTTGAAGACTCTATTACCACTGACCATATATCCCCAGCGGGTAACATAGCCAAGGATAGCCCCGCCGGAAAATATTTAATCGAGCATGGGGTTCAGCCGCTCGACTTCAACAGCTACGGCTCTCGTCGCGGCAACCATGAGGTTATGATACGGGGCACCTTCGCCAATATCAGGCTTAGGAACCAGATGGTTCCGGGCACGGAAGGCGGGTGGACGGTGTATGTGCCTAGTGGAGAAAAAGCCAGTATATACGACGCAGCGATGAAATATAAAATTGAGGGAATACCACTGATAGTTATAGCGGGGAAGGAATACGGAAGCGGCAGCTCTAGAGACTGGGCGGCTAAAGGCACGATGCTCCTAGGGGTCAAGGCAGTCATAGCAGAGAGCTACGAGAGGATACATAGGAGCAACCTGGTGGGAATGGGTGTTCTTCCACTTCAGTTTAAGGCTGGTGAGAGCTGGAAGACGCTAGGACTAACCGGATTCGAACAATACGAAATAGAGGGTATTAGCGAAGACCTACGGCCGCGGAAAGACGTTACGGTACGGGCAAGGCGCGGAGATGGCGGTGAGACCGTGTTCAAGACGGTGTGCCGCTTGGATAGCCACATCGAAATCGAGTACTATCGGAACGGCGGGATCTTACATACGGTGCTGCGTCAGATGGCTCGTAGTAATTAAAGATAACCTGGAGATTATGAAGATTGTCATTCTCGCGAAGCTTGTCCCCGACCATGAACGGGGAACGGGAATCCACCAGAATTCAAGGCAATGTTAAGTATGCTCGATTGTGCCCGGTTGAACCGGGGGAGCGGCATGGCTAAGCGGCCAGGATTGAGAACAGTTAATACTTTATGTTTTTCTTTTTGCTTTGTTGTACTTGTGGTTGATAAATTAGGCCAAAATGATTTGTTTTTTCAATAAATCCATGTATATTCATTAGCCGAAAATTAAGAGAGAGAGGAATTTTAGTCATGTCATTCATATCAAATAACGAAGGCCAAAAAATTACTATAGACAAAAAAGAGGAGAAATTAATAGTCCCTGACAATCCCATAATTCCCTTCATAGAGGGAGACGGAACCGGACCGGATATTTGGCATGCCTCACAACTGGTATTCGATGCGGCTGTCAAAAAGGCCTATGATGGCAACAGAAAGATAGCCTGGCTAGAGGTTCTAGCCGGGGAGAAGGCCTATAACCAGACAGGAACTTGGCTCCCCGACGAGACACTGACGGCGATAAAAGAGCATGTTGTTGCCATAAAGGGACCCCTTACCACCCCTGTGGGCGGAGGTATAAGGAGCTTGAATGTAGCCCTCAGGCAGTTGCTTGACCTTTACGCATGTGTACGCCCGGTTAAATACATAAAAGGAACTCCATCTCCTGTGAAAAAACCCGAGAATATGGATGTAGTAATTTTTAGAGAGAATACTGAGGATGTTTATGCTGGAATGGAATGGGAATGTCACTCTCCGGAAGCTCTGAAGCTGATCAAGTATTTGAAGAAAAACCTGAAGGTGAACATCCGTGAAGATTCAGGAATAGGAATCAAGCCTATAAGTGTCTTTGGGACAAAGAGGCTGGTTAGAAAAGCAATTAAGTACGCACTGGAGTATGGAAGAAAGAGTATAACCCTGGTTCACAAAGGAAACATAATGAAATTCACCGAGGGTGCGTTCAGGGAATGGGGGTACGAAGTGGCCAGGGAGGAATTCAGCGATGTGACCATAACCGAGGACGACCTCTGGAGTAAATACAACGGCAAAGCGCCCGAGGGTAAAGTGGTCATACAGGATAGAATTGCGGACAATATGCTCCAGCAGGTTTTAACCAGGACGAACGAATATGACATAATTGCTACTCCCAATTTAAACGGTGATTATCTCTCCGATGCTTGTGCCGCTCAGGTGGGGGGGTTGGGGATGGCTCCTGGTGGAAACATCGGCGACTTCTATGCGGTGTTTGAGGCCACTCATGGAACCGCTCCCAAGTATGCCGGACAGGATAAGGTAAATCCGGGCTCGGTCATACTGTCTGGGGTTATGATGTTCGAATATCTTGGGTGGAAAGAAGCCGCAGACCTGATAATGAAGGCCATGGAGAGAACGGTCTCCGAGAAGAAAGTCACCTATGACCTCGAACGCCAGCTTGAGGGTGCAACGCTCTTAAAGTGCTCCGAGTTCGGACAGGCCATTGTGGACAACATGGACAGGGTATTGGCTGGATGAAACACATATATTTTAAATCTTCCGGGTTCATTAAGGATGCTTATTAACCAAAAAGTTCTCTGGAGTGGATAAAGGCGGATATTATTTACTCCCGCCAGCCTTAACTAATAAAATTAGACCAGGAGTGAATGATGAGCAGACCAAAGATTTCGGTGATTGGAGCGGGGAATGTAGGGGCTTCTGCCGCCCTAAAATTGGCAGAGATGGAGCTAGGAGACATAGTGCTAGTGGATATAGTCGAGGGAATGCCCCAGGGAAAGGCGCTCGACCTTATGCAGCAGGGGCCTATCTCCGGCTACGACCTTAATATTGTTGGGACCAATAGCTATGACCAGACCGAGGGTTCGGATGTTGTGGTAATAACATCTGGAATACCCAGAAAGCCGGGGATGAGCCGGGATGACCTCCTTTCCACCAATACCAAGATAGTGAAACAGGTTACGGCTGAGGTTGCTAAAAGGTCTCCCAAATCGGTTCTGATCCTGGTGACCAACCCGCTCGATGCTATGACCTACGTTGCATACAAAGTAAGCGGGTTTCCAAAAGAGAGGGTCATGGGGATGGCCGGGGTGTTAGACTCGGCCCGGTTTAGGACATTCATCGCCATGGAGTTAGGTGTTTCGGTAGAAAACATACACGCCTTTGTGCTTGGCGGGCACGGAGACGATATGGTTCCTCTGGCGCGGTACACCACTGTTTCCGGCGTTCCAATCACCGAGCTTATGTCTAAAGAGAGGCTCGATGCATTAATACAGAGAACCCGCGACGGTGGCGCGGAGATCGTCAAGCTCTTGAGGACGGGGAGCGCATTCTACGCCCCGGCTGCTTCGGCGGTAGAAATGGTTGAGGCAATACTCAAGGACAAGAAGAAGATTCTGCCGTGTTGCGTGCTGACGGCTGGAGAATATGGAATTAATGACACATTCGTTGGGCTTCCAGTGAAGCTGGGAAGGAATGGGGTCGAAAAAATCCTTGAAATCAAGCTCACGGATGAGGAGGCTAAAGCTCTTCACCTTTCCGCTAGCCATGTAAAGGAGCTTTGCGATAGGATACATGAGCTGGGAGAGCTTTAAGAGTGGCAATTCACTGGTACAAATTCTTGACTAGGTCAAGACGCTTATATAATATTAGTGACCCTGAGCGATTCCCCCTGATTATCCCAATGAAACGGTGTGAAAATAGCGTATGAATTAGCTCTGATATACTAAGCTGGAGGAAGAAAAATGGCGAACGCAGCAACACAAAATGCCCTAACCATGAGGAGAGATACCTGGTGGATTGAGCCCCTTATTACGGTCATTGTACTGGGGGCATTTGGTATATATGCAACGTGGCGGGCGCTGGCCGGGAATTACTATTTAGCCGAACCGTATTTGTCTCCCTTTTATTCTCCACTGTTAACACCCGACTGGTGGAAGTTTTCTCCAGCCATATTGATACTCTGGGCTCCGCTTGGTTTCAGGCTTACATGCTATTATTACAGAAAGGCGTATTATCGCTCTTTCTTCTGGGCCCCACCAGCATGCGCAGTGAGGCCGAAAGCAAAAGAGGGTAGCTATGCCGGGGAGACTGAGTTTCCGTTCATCCTCCAGAACATACACCGCTATTTCCTTTATGCTGCTACCGTCGTGGTCCTTTTTCTCTGGTACGATGCGATTAAGGCTTTCTTTTTCGAAGACGGTTTCGGCATCGGAATCGGCTCCATAGTCCTTTTGGTCAATGCATTCCTTCTATCGATGTACTCCTTTTCCTGTCATTCTTTTCGCCATCTCGTCGGCGGGAAGATGGACGTTATGTCTAAATGCCCCAGCCGGCATGCGATCTGGAAGTGCGTCAGCAAGCAAAACGAGCATCATATGTTCTGGGCTTGGATAAGTCTTTTCGTGGTGGCGTTCGCCGACCTTTATGTAATGTTAGTAGCCAGGGGAATAATTAATGACGTGAGGTTGATATGATGGAGAAGTACGAGACACATGTGCACGATGTGATAGTTATAGGTGCAGGAGGCGCCGGGCTCAGGGCGGCGATCGAGGCTTCCGCCCAGGGGGCATCTGTAGGTTTGGTCTGTAAATCGCTTTTGGGAAAAGCACATACGGTAATGGCGGAGGGAGGGATTGCCGCAGCCCTTGCTAACGTCGATGTGAAGGACAACTGGCAGGTCCATTTTCGGGATACGATGAAGGGAGGCAAGATGCTCAACAACTGGCGTATGGCTCAAATCCATGCCCAGGAAGCTCCAGACCGGGTCAAGGAGCTAGAGATGTGGGGTGCTCTATTTGACCGCACTAACGACGGACGTATAATGCAGCGTGCCTTTGGTGGACATTCCTGGAAAAGGCTATGCCACGTCGGCGACCGCACCGGCCTGGAGATGATACGTACGCTCCAGGAAAAGGGCATACACTCCGGCATGGATGTATATATGGAATGTACGATTACCCATCTCCTCAAGGACGGGGAGCGCATCGCCGGGGCTTTCGGCTACTGGAGGGAAAGCGGAAGATTCGTGGTTTTTAAGTCAAAATCGGTGGTTTTAGCGACGGGCGGAATCGGGAAGGCTTATAAAATTACTTCTAATTCATGGGAGTATACAGGCGACGGTCATGCACTGGCTTACGAAGCGGGGGCAGAGCTCATAGACATGGAATTTGTTCAATTCCACCCCACCGGCATGGTTTGGCCACCAAGCGTGAAGGGGATTCTGGTGACGGAGGCGGTTAGAGGGGAGGGAGGGATTCTCACAAACTCGAAAGGCGAGCGGTTCATGGAAAGATATGACCCCCAGAAAATGGAGCTATCTACCCGTGACGTCGTGGCCAGGTCCATTTACACCGAGGTGAAAGAGGGTCGAGGTTCTCCGCATGGCGGGGCGTTCCTCGATATATCTCATAAAGGTGCGGATTACATAAAGAGAAAACTACCCAGTATGTATCATCAGTTCATGGAGTTTGCTGATATAGATATAACCAAAGGCCCAATGGAGGTAGGACCTACTACCCATTACATGATGGGAGGTGTGCGTGTCCAGGCCGAGAATGGAGCCAGCACAGTGCCAGGCCTTTTTGCTGCCGGAGAGGTGGCGGGAGGAATGCACGGTGCCAACCGGTTGGGAGGGAATTCCCTCTCCGATCTCCTTGTATTCGGAAGACGAGCCGGATTGGGTGCTGCTCAGTACGCCAACGAGATTAACGGGGATTCGCTCAGGATCAACGAGGATGAAGTGGAGCAGGCGGCTAGGGAGATGCTCAGGCCATTCGAGAATGCCCACGGAGAAAACCCATACGCCGTCCACAGCACACTACAGGATGTGATGCAAAACTATTTTGGTGTTTTTAGGATTGACGAGGGTCTCAAGGGTGGTATTAACGAACTGGAGAAGTTAAAGGAGCGGATGTCACATCTGAAAATAGAGGGCACCCGTCTTTACAATCCGGGATGGCACCTGTGCCGGGACCTGAAGTCCATGCTCATCATATCGGAGGCGATTGCTAAAAGTGCGCTACAACGCCAAGAAAGCAGGGGGGCACACTCTCGTGTGGACTATCCAAATACGGACGACGATAAATGGGGTAAGGTTAATTCAGTCATTACTAAGGACGGGGAGTCCATGAGGATTGGGGTATCTCCGTTGCCAGAAATGCCGGAAGAACTCAAAAGGATTATCGCGGAGGACAAATAATGGCCGACGTCATTTTGAGAGTGTTTCGTGGGGATGCCCAAGGCGGAGAAGAAAAAGATTACAAGGTGCCCGTGGATGAAGGAATGGTTGTCCTCGACGCCCTCCATTATATCCAGGCCAATTATGATGGTGACTTGGCAGTGCGCTGGAACTGTAAGGCGGCTAAGTGTGGTTCTTGCAGTGCCGAAGTGAACGGCAAACCGCGCTTAACCTGCAAGACCAGGATAGATAGTCTTCCGCAGGGAGAGCCTATAACCGTCTATCCGATGAAGGCCTTTCCGGTGATAAAGGACTTGGTCACGGACGTCAAGTGGAATTACCATACACACAAGAAGATCCCTCCCTTTACCCCGCCTAAGGATACGGATTGGAGGATGTACCAGGAGGATATAGACCGTATTCAGGAGTTCCGGAAGTGTATAGAGTGTTTTCTGTGCCAGAATGTGTGTCACATCTTGAGGAATCATCATAAAAATGACGCCTTTTTCGGGCCACGTTTCATGATAAAGATTGCCGAGCTGGAGATGCATCCGCTCGATACACTAGACCGCTCGGACATGCTGAGAAGGGAGGCAGGCGTGGGCTATTGTAACATCACCAAATGCTGTACAGAAGTCTGCCCCGAGCATATACATATCACCGATAATGCCATAATACCGCTTAAAGAAAGGGTCGCCGATAAATATTTTGACCCTATAAACTGGTTACTCCGGAAGCTAAGGGGTGACGGCAACGTATGAATAAGTCGCTTTTTGCCAGGAGGAAGCACCGAGTTGAACATTCATGAATATCAGGCCAAAGACCTACTCTCACGATATGGCGTCAGGGTTCCTACGGGTAAGGTGGCTTTTAATGCGGATGAAGCAGAACAGATCGCAAAAGACCTGAATTGCCAAAAATTCGTGGTGAAAGCCCAGATCCATGCAGGTGGACGGGGTAAAGGGGGAGGGGTCAAGCTGGCAACAACTCCCTCTGAAGTAAGGCAAATCGCATCTGAAATGCTGGGTATGCGTCTAGTTACGCATCAAACCGGCCCTGAGGGGAAGATCGTCGGCAAGGTGCTGATAGAGGAAGCATCACAGATAGAAAGAGAGATGTACCTGGGTATGGTTATAGACAGGGCTCGGGAAAGAATAGTTATCATGGCCAGTTCTGAGGGCGGAGTGGAGATCGAAGAAATAGCCAGGACCAGCCCGGGTAAGATATTGAAAGAGCATATAGACCCGGCCACCGGCCTGCTCCCGTTCAACACCAGGAAGATCGCCTATTTTTTGGGGCTAAACGGGAAGGTCGTGAATAAAGCGACGAGTTTTATCTCATCTTTATATAAGGCTTTTGTGGAAAACGATTGCTCGCTAGCTGAAATGAACCCACTCGTCCTGACCGGTGAGGGGGAAATACTTGCCCTCGATGCGAAACTTAACTTTGATGACAATGCCCTTTACCGTCATCCTGAGGTGGAAAAACTCCGTGACCCGAATGAAGAGGACCCGATGGAGCTTGAAGCAAAGAAGTGGGGAATCAGCTACGTAAAGCTGGATGGAAACATTGGGTGCCTGGTGAATGGTGCGGGGTTGGCCATGGCTACGATGGATATCATCAAGCATCATGGCGGTGAGCCGGCCAACTTCTTGGATGTCGGCGGTGGGGCTAGCGCCGAGCAGGTAACTCAAGCTTTCAAGATGATCCTCAGCGACCCGCACGTTAAGGCCATTTTTGTGAATATATTCGGTGGCATCATGAAGTGCGATACCATAGCCACGGGGATTATTACGGCAGCCAAGGAAGTAGGAATAGGGGTTCCACTGGTAGTGAGGTTGGAGGGGACCAACGTCGAACTGGGAAGAAAAATGCTCTCCGAATCCGGTTTGAACATCGCCACCGGTGCGGATATGCGCGAGGCGGCCTCTAAGGCGGTCAATGCCGCTATGGGAAGTTAAGTAAAGTTAGGATTCTTAATATCGAGCAAGAAAGACCTACTTGTCCTCACATTTCATCAATTAGAAGCGCATTATGCTCTTTTCATTGGAAATTCTGACCGATTAACTCTTGACTTTCTCCTATTGATGATTAACTTCGGATTATAAAGAGGTAATATAAAGATGCGAGAGATTGCGGTAAGGGATTCTTTAGCTATTTTTTTGAAGGAAGTGGAGAATTATCCGGTGCTCAGCCGTGAAGAGGAAAGGGCACTGGCGGTGAAGTACTATGAAGAAAAGGACTACGATTCGGCAAGAAGGCTCGTGGTTTCAAACCTTAGATTTGTGGTCAAGATAGCTTCTGAATACATATCTTATGGATTCCCGCTGGTTGATCTGATTCAGGAGGGGGCAGTGGGATTGATGCAGGCGGTAAAGAAGTTCAATCCGTATAAAGGTTATAGACTGATATCATATGCAGTTTGGTGGATCAGGGCGAGGATACATAATTTTATCATGAGGTCGTGGAGCCTGGTAAAGATCGGCACTACTCAGGCACAAAGAAAACTCTTCCAGAAGCTCGGTAGAGGAAAGAAACAACTAAAAATAGATGATGGGGAAGCGCTAGACGATAAAAACTTGAGCAGGCTGGCTGACTTGTTTGGGGTTAAAGAGGATGATGTGCTAGGTATGGAAATGAGAATGGCATCGAGGGATTTTTCTCTAGACCAGGCATTTAGCGATGACCAGAATATTACTCATCTCGATGCGATATCCGATTATCGACCTAACCATGAGGAGATAATCGAATCTGTGCAAACAAAAGAACTAGTGCAGAAAGGCCTCCGAGACGGCCTTAACCATCTGTCCCCTAGAGAGCGGTATGTAATCGAGAAAAGATTCCTGACCACGCCAAGCATCAAACTCAAGGACTTGGGCAAGGATCTCGATGTTTCCAAGGAAAGGGTGCGTCAGATCGAAACCCAGGCGCTAAAAAAGCTTCGCGGAGTTATCGAGAATTATCTGAATAGTGATGTGCAAATATAAATTTTCAAGGAGAGGGAATAATGGCTAGCAAAAAGATTATTGGAATAGACCTTGGAACTACAAACTCGGTTGTGGCGATAGTAGAAGGCGGAGAGCCGAAGGTGCTGATAAATGAGGAGGGTTCTAGACTCACGCCGTCTATCGTGGCCTTTGCTAAGGACGGCGAGATTCTGGTAGGGGGACCGGCTAAGAGGCAAGCAGTGGTTAATCCCGAGAACACTGTATTCTCGGTCAAGAGACTTATGGGGAGGCGATACGATGAAGCAGTAGATGAAGCTAGACGCCTTCCTTATAAAGTGGTTAAAGCCCCGAATGGTGATGCTTGGGTAGAGGCGATGGGAAAGCAGTATTCCCCTCCCCAGATTTCTGCTCATGTTTTGATGAAGCTTAAAAAAGCCGCAGAGACCTATTTGGGCGAAGAAGTAACCGAAGCGGTAATAACTGTACCCGCATACTTCAACGATAGCCAGAGACAGGCCACCAAGGATGCCGGTAAGATTGCCGGGTTGAATGTGAGGAGGATAATAAACGAGCCCACTGCGGCAGCTCTAGCCTACGGGTTCGATAAGAAAAAAGAGGGCACCATAGCTGTTTACGACTTGGGAGGCGGAACGTTTGATATCTCCATACTGGAGGTTGGAGATAACGTCATAGAGGTAAAATCTACAAACGGGGATACCCACCTTGGGGGAGACGATTTTGACAGAAGGATTATGGATTACTTGATCGATGAATTCAAGAAAGAATCTGGAATTGATTTAAGTCGAGATAAAATGGCATTGCAAAGGCTAAGAGAAGCGGCGGAGAAGGCTAAAATAGAGCTTTCCACTACCCTCGAGACCGAGATTAACCTTCCCTTTATCACCGCAGATGCTGCCGGTCCAAGACATCTCATCATGAAACTGACCCGTTCTAAGTTCGAGCAACTTATCGAGGACCTAATACTGGGGACATTGGAGCCCTGCCGACAAGCATTGAAGGACGCCGGTCTCAAGGCAAACAACATAGATGAGGTCATATTTGTGGGAGGCTCTACCAGGATACCGCTGGTAAACAAGGTGGTAACCGATTTCTTTGGTAAAGAGCCGCACAAGGGCATAAACCCGGATGAAGTCGTAGCGGTGGGAGCGGCCATACAAGGCGCCGTTCTCGGCGGTGAGGTGAGGGATGTGCTTCTTCTTGATGTTACCCCGCTCTCGCTTGGGATCGAGACCCTCGGCGGTGTTATGACTACTATTATCACAAGGAACACTACCATACCTACGAAAAAGAGCCAGGTTTTTACCACAGCCGAGGACAACCAGACTTCGGTCGAGATACACGTGCTGCAGGGAGAACGGCCCATGGCCCGTGATAACAGGACATTGGCTAGATTCATATTAGACGGTATTCCACCCTCACCTAGGGGAATCCCCCAGGTCGAGGTTACCTTTGATATAGATGCCGACGGTATTCTCCACGTATCTGCAAAAGACTTGGCCACTCAAAAGGAACAGAAAATAAGGGTGGAAGCCTCAAGCGGTTTAACCAAGGAGCAGATCGACAAGATGGTGAGAGAAGCCGAAGAGCGAGCCGAGGAGGACAAGAGTAGGCGCGAACTGGTCGAGAATAGAAATAAGCTCGATGATTTGATCTATAGGACGGAAAAAAGCTTCAAGGAATTCAAGGATAAGCTCTCTGAGAGGGAGAAGAGCGAGCTCGAGGATGCGCTCGAACAAGGAAAGAAAGCGGTCAAAGGGGAAGACTTGGGGGAAATCCAGGCGGCTACGGACAGGATCACCACTGCTTCACACAAGATAGCGGAGTTAATGTACAAGCAGGCAGCCGGTGGTGGAAAAGAGGGTGCCGCCGAGCAGGCTGGCGGCGACTCCGGGGCGCAAGCGGGCGAGGCACGCAAGAAAGACGGCGGTGATGACGTGATTGACGCCGAGTTTACCGAGAAGTAATCAAGACATCTGCGGGTTTTAAGCTTCAGCAGAGGGCGACTTATTGATGATCAATAAGTCGCTTTCTTGTTTTAGCTTGCTTCGGTATGTTTTCGATGTTAAATTCTTTCGGTCGTGATATCAGTGCTCTTAGCAATTTCTCCTCCCTGATATAGCGAATTTACACAGACCTATTCAATGATCGGAGGTATCGTAATGAAGCAGAATATACATCCACAGTATAAAGAGGTCGTTGTTACCTGTGCCTGCGGTGCAACTTACAAGACCAGGTCGACACGCCTAGAGAACTTCACGGTGGAGATATGTTCTAACTGTCATCCTTTCTACACCGGGAAGGAAAGAACTGCCGAATCTAAGGGCAGGGTGGAAAGATTTAGGAAGAAATACAAAGAAAACCAAACATCTTAAGATTTTTGCCCTGCTGAATTGTGCTTCTTAGATAACTCTTTTCCTGAAGAAGCTTTACAAACGACAACTTAACATTCTATAATAGTAAAAAACCTGCCCAGGGGGAGTTTCGATGAAAGAGTATGACCGAGAGCACGTGAGAAACGTGGCTATAATTGCCCATCATGGTGCCGGAAAAACCTCTCTTTGCGAAGCGATGCTCTATATAGGGGGTGCCACTGAAAAGTTAGGAAAAGTCGACGACGGCTCTTCCGTCCTGGATTATGAGACGGAAGAAAAGAAGCGGAAAATGTCGATTAACTGCCACGTCGCTTTTACCGAGTGGAATGACCATCTCTTTAATCTGGTGGACACGCCCGGGTTCGCCAATTTTTTATTCGAGACTGAAAGCGGACTTAGGGTAGTGGATGGAGTTATCGTAATAGTGAGCGCGATCACCGGGGTCAAGGGGCAGACGGAAAGGTTCTGGCAGATGGCAGCGGATTTAGGTATCCCCCGTTTACTCTTCGTCAACAAGCTCGACAGGGAAAGGGCTAATTTTGAGAACGCAATCGCTGATATCGAGAAGGACTTAGAGATAACCCCTGTGCCCATTACCATTCCTATAGGTGAGGAGGAGAGCTTCAGGGGCATAGTGGATTTGATAGAGATGAAAGCTTATTTCTATGACGAGGGAGGAAAGTACAGAGAGGATAAAATACCAAACGACCTGGAAAAAAGCGTAGGTTTATGGAGAGAAAGGCTACTCGAGTCTATAGCGGAGATGGACGACGAATTACTCGAGAAATACCTTAACGGGGAGAACATCGATAAGGAAACCATGCATAAAATGGTAAGGGAAGGTGTGCTTAGTTCAAGGGTAGTTCCGGTCGTGGTTGGCTCTGCGGTGAAGCTTATGGGAGTAAACATTCTCATGGATGCCATTCATCGCTATTTACCCTCGCCACTGGAGAGACCCCCGGTCAAGGGGCAGAGCCTAAAGGGGGAAGACATAGGGAGGCAGCCAAAACTGGAGGAACCGGTTTCCGCCATCACCTTCAAGACTATATCCGACCCATATGCCGGGAAAATGAGTGTTCTTAGATTGTACTCCGGTATGGTCAAAGCCGATTCGACACTTCTTAACTCCACCAGAAATTCACGCGAGAGAATAGGGCAGTTATTCAGGATAGTAGGGAAAAAGCAATTTCCGCTAAGCCCGGCTTACTTTGGAGATATAGTTGCAGTCAACAAGCTTAAAGATGTACAAACCGGGGATACACTTTGCGATGAAGGAAACCCAATAGTTATTCCTCCTATACCTATTCCCCAAGCTGTTATGTCTTATGCTATACAGCCAAAAGCCCGGTCCGACGAGGATAAGTTAATGGCCTCGTTAAACAGGATAGTCGAAGAAGACCCCACCATTCAATTCCGAAGGGACGATGAGACAAAGGAATTCCTCCTTTCCGGTACCGGACAGGTGCATATCGAGGTTACGGTAGATAAGCTCAAAAACACCTATGGAGTTAATGTCGAGCTAAAAACCCCTAAAGTCCCTTATAAAGAGACGGTAAAAAAATCGGCAAAGGCGGAGGGAAAATACATAAAGCAGACCGGGGGGAGGGGACAATATGGGGATGCATGGCTGGAAATCGAGCCCCTGCCCACCGGAGCAGGCTATGAATTCGTCGACCGGATTGTGGGGGGCGTAATCCCTAAAAACTATATTCCTTCCGTAGAAAAGGGCGTGAGGGAGGCTATGAAAAAGGGTGTCCTGGCCGGTTACCCGGTAGTGGATTTGAAAGTGACACTTTTCGACGGAAAGTATCATCCGGTGGATTCGTCGGATATCGCCTTTCAAATCGCCGGTTCTATGGGATTCAAAAAGGCTATGGAAATGGCTCAACCAATTCTTTTAGAGCCGATCATGAGTATGGAGGTATTTACCCCGGAGGATTGTTTGGGAGACGTCATAGGCGACATCAATGCCAGAAGGGGAAAGGTATCCGGCGTCGAGCCTCAGGCCGGCGGGCACTTGGTAAAGGCCCTGGTTCCCATGGCTGAAATCCTTTCCTATGCACCGGAGCTACGCTCTATCACCAGCGGTAGGGGTATGTTCAGTATGGAGTTCTCTCACTATGAGGAGGTGCCTAGCCATCTATCTGCCAAAATCGTGGAAGAATCAGCAAAAGAAAAAGAGTCTTAGGCATGGGTTTTTATGATCAAACCGTATAAGGGAGTTCATCCCAGCGTGCACGAGACGGCCTTTGTGGCCGATAGCGCCCAAGTTATAGGGGATGTTTCCTTGGGCCAGGAATCGAGCATATGGTTCCAGACCGTGGTAAGGGGGGACGTGAATTACATTCGCATTTGCGATAGGACCAACATCCAGGATGGTTGTGTCCTCCATGTCACCAGGGGCAAGCATCCTTTGGTGATCGGAGATGAAGTAACCGTGGGCCATCGAGCCGTGCTTCATGGGTGCACGATAGCAAACAATGTCCTCATTGGGATAGGTGCTATAGTCCTGGACGGAGCTATGATAGAGGAGAATGTAATGATTGGGGCAGGAAGTGTGGTTCCTCCTGGTTCCAGAGTACTTTCCGGCACTGTGGTCATGGGTGTACCGGCCAGGATTAAACGAGAGATTAGGCCGAATGAAGTCGAGCAGATAAGGCAATCGGCACGAAATTACGTGGAGTACTTGAAAACCTATAAACAGCAGCCCAATCTTTAGTCTTAAGCATTACAAGAGACATTTTTACTCATGCGCATAGCTTCGATAGATATCGGTACAAACACTTTCCGGATACTGGTGTGTGAACTAAATGGTAATGACCTGAAAAAGGTACACGTAGGTCGTGTAATTACCAGGCTCGGGGGTGGCTTCGGCAAAGAAAAGCGGTTAATTTCTCCTGATGCTATGGAGAGAGCGATTAGCGCGCTTAAAAACTTCACCGATATTCTGAGACAACACAGGGTGGAAAAGGTGAGGGCGGTGGCTACTAGTGTGGTAAGAGAGGCTTTGAACGGTCATGACTTCTTAGAACGGGTGAAAGGCGAGACTGGAATCTCGGCTGAGCTGATTTCGGGGGAAGAAGAGGCTAAGCTTACCGTACAGGGTGTCTTGAGGTCGGTCCCCAAAGTCTCGGAGTATAACCTGATTTTTGATGTCGGCGGCGGAAGTACCGAGTACGTCTACGTTAAGAATGGATTGGTACTGCGTCTTGCCAGTACCAATCTTGGTGTGGTACATCTGGCCGAGTTTTTTCTCCGGAAGGATATTCCGAGCGAATCCGAGCTTAACTTGCTTTCAAAGCACATCGAGTATACTCTACTCTCTCAGTTGTCCTGGGCATCTGAATACTCCGAGGCCGACCTGTCTTTAATCGGCACGGCGGGAACGCCCACTACACTGGCGGCCATAGACATGGGGATGAGTAATTATGATCCCGACCTGGTTAATGGATATGTGCTCAAGCGTGATGCGGTGTTTAGAATTTTCGCTTCCTTGATAAAAATCCCCATGGGAAAAAGACACGAGGTTACTGGATTGGAGAAGGGTAGGGAGGATGTCATTATTCCGGGTGCTTTGATCGTGCTCAAGACCATGGAGATATTTTCCAAGGACCAGATTATAGTAAGCGACGGAGGACTCTTGGAAGGGGTAGCCTTCAGTATTGCCGATCAGCACTGAGCTTTCTTCTACCGGAACTGTAAAGCGACTCTAAGTTTCCGCATGATGATATATATTGTAATCTCACCCGCCAAACTCTTTAAGCTGGATGGATAAGTGAATTTGGGATTGGTTTCGAGTATTCATGTGCAGATATTACGACCTTTACGTTGACAATCTGCATTGTAATTATTATATTTTTCAAAGATAATTAATCATGAAAGTGATGAATCTATCCGATAGAGCCGGGAAATTGCTTTATCTAATAATAGACCACTACATAAAAACAGGCCAGCCGGCCGGGTCGTTCAAACTGGTGCAAAGCTATAATCTCCCCTGGAGTTCTGCCACAGTAAGAAATACTATGGCCGAGCTTATGAACAAAGGTTATATTGCTCAACCTCATGTTTCCGCTGGCAGAATTCCCACCGAGAAAGGGGTAAGGTTTTATGTTGATTCATTACTTAATCCAAAGGAGCTGTCTGAAGGTAAGAGGGTGGTTATAAGGAGGCGTTATAAAAAGATAGACGGAACCATCGACCAGGTAATGCAAGAAACGACTAGAATGCTATCGGATATCTCTTGTTGCGCTGGTTTGGCTACACTTCCCAATACTAAATTTATGAAGATAAAGTCTGCCGAATTGATTAAGCTAGCGGATAAAAAGGTTCTTGTGGTGATAGTTTTCGAGGGAGGGATTACCGAGAAGACACTGATAAGGGTTAAGAAAGAAATCCCCAAGGATGCACTTTATAGGATAAGCGATTATTTGAACAAGTTATCAATAGGCCTAACGCTTGACGAGTTGAAATCGTTGGTGCTGGATGAGTTGAAGGATCAAAAGCAGCTTTATCGGGATTTCATAGAGAGCGTCATAAGGTTCAGCACTAAGGTATCTGAGCAGAAACTTAAATCCGACTTCTACATTAGAGGGCAGACTTCTTTTTTCGAGAACGCTCATTTTGTTAATCCTGGCGCGCTCAAAGAGCTTTTTAAGGCCTTCGAAGAAAAAGACTTCCTGTTGGATATTCTGGAAAAGGTAATGAAGGGCCAAGGCACCAAGGTTTTCGTAGGTTTGGAGAACGGCGTTATCGAGGGCTATAGCCTGGTTGCTGCACCCTACGGCGATAAGAAGAGACTAGGAACACTAGGGGTTCTAGGCCCGATACGCATGGATTATTCTCAAATTATTCCGTTGGTTGATTATACGGCTAGGCTTGTGAGTAAAATAGTTGGAGAGGGAGATAATGAGCGGTAACGATAGAGACGAAGAGAAAGAAAATACGGGTATCGAGAATGATACCGAGCTCGTAGACACGGTAGAGACTAATGCGGAATCGGAGTCGGCTGCAGAGGACCTGCATGTAAGGTTGAAGCAGCTAGAACAAAGGTTAGAAGATAAAAATAAAGAGTATAACGACCTTCACGATCGCTACTTAAGAATGGCCGCTGATTTTGATAATTACAAGAAGAGGGTATCAAAGGAGAAGGCCGATATCATAGCTTATGGAAATGAAGAGCTGATAAAGGCCCTGCTTAACGTACTGGATAACCTGGAGCGAGCACTCGAGCATTCCGAGTCTGCTGAGCAGGACGGCCCGATTGTCGAGGGGGTAAAATTGGTTTATAAACACTTCCTCAGTTGTCTGGAGAGGTTCGGGGTACAACCGGTAGAGGCTAATAAAGGCCAGGAGTTTGACCCAAGATATCATCAAGCCATTGAACGCGTGGAAACCAAAGATTTAACTCCGGGCATAATTCTCTCTGAAATGTTAAAAGGGTATACTCTTAAAGACCGATTACTAAGGCCGGCCTTGGTGGTGGTATCAAAGGAGCACCGGGAAACGACCACTGAGGGTGCCTCTCCGGATAAACCGGAAGAAAAGAAGAAGAGCGACGGCAGCCCAGGAGAGTTATTGGATATAACTGATGAGGATTTAGATGATAATATTTAGAGGACGGCAATGCCCATAGTTGGAATAGACCTTGGTACTACGAATTCTTGCGTGGCGGTGATTGAGGGCGGCAGTCCGGTTGTTATCCCCAATGAAGAAGGCAGCAGAACCACACCGTCCGTAGTAGCTTTTACTGAAGATGGGAGCAGGTTTGCCGGTGCAGTGGCCAAGAGACAGGCGGTGGTGAATCCTCTTAATACTATTTTTGGCGTAAAGAGGCTCATCGGCAGACGATACGATGCGCCGGAAGTGGTGAAAGCTAGACAGTATGCTCCTTACAACATCACTTCCAGTTCTTCGGATGACGCTTGGGTTGAAGTGAACGGAAAAGGATACAGCCCGCAGGAGATTTCGGCGATAATACTCACGAAGATGAAGCAGATTGCTGAGGAGTACCTAGGTCATGAGGTTGATGAGGCGGTCATAACGGTACCTGCTCATTTTAACGACCGTCAACGTCAGGCCACGAAGGACGCTGGCAGAATCGCTGGGTTTAACGTGAGGCGCATAATTAACGAGCCAACTGCGGCTGCTCTGGCTTACGGTCTGGATAAAAAGGGCAATCAGCGAGTGGCCGTTTTCGACCTGGGAGGAGGGACATTTGATATAACCGTTCTGGAGATCGCTAATGGTGTTTTTGAGGTTAAGTCAACCAGCGGAGATACTTTCCTGGGTGGGGACGATTTCGACCAGAAATTGGTGGAGTTCGCTATAGAGGATTTCAAGAAAAAAAACGGGATAGACCTCAGGGTTGACAAGATGGCGCTTCAAAGGATAAGAGAAGCGTGCGAAAAAGCCAAACATGAGTTGTCTTCCATCCAGGAGACAAACATAAATCTGCCTTTCATAGCGGTTGATACCAGTGGCCCCAAGCACCTTAACGTAAAAATCACCCGGTCGGAATTGGAAGAATTAGTAGACGACCTGATAGAAAGGCTGGAGATCCCCTGCCGGCAAGCCTTCGAAGACGCCAAGTTGAAGCCCACCGAGATAGATGAGGTGGTTCTTGTTGGCGGTATGACCAGGATGCCCAAAGTTCAAGAGAAGGTAAAAAGCATATTTCAGAAGGAGCCCCAAAAAAGAATAAACCCTGACGAGGTGGTGGCAATTGGTGCAGCGATACAGGGTGGCGTTCTCGAGGGCAAGGTTGACGAGGTTCTCCTGCTGGACGTCGTCCCGCTGTCTTTGGGCGTGGAGACGAAAGGAGGTCTATTCACCAAGATTATAGAAAGGAACACCACGATTCCTACCAGAAGAAGTCGGATTTTCACTACGGCCATAGACAATCAGGATTTTGTGAGCGTACATGTGCTTCAGGGTGAACGAGAGATGTCCTCGGACAATATTTCTTTGGCCAGGTTCAACCTCGTGGGTATTCCGCCTGCCCCCAGGGGTATGCCTCAAGTAGAGGTGTCTTTCGAAGTCGATGCAGACGGCATACTTCACGTCTCGGCAAGAGACCTCGGTACCGGGAAAAAGCAGGCGATTCAAGTATTTCCGTCTGGAGGATTGAGCGAGGAAGAGATTCAAAAGATAATAGAAGAGGGGCAAAAGAGTGTAGACGAGGACCGGAAGCGAAAAGAACTGGCTCTACTGAAAAACGAGGCCGAGGGCCTACTTTACTCGGTGAATAAGACCCTAGATGCTTATGGTGAAAAGGCTGAACCGGAAATAAGAAAGTTGATAGAAAAAGCGATCGGAAGGACCAAGGAGGTTCTCCATAGTGAGAGTTATATAGATATCAAGGATGCTTTGAATGAACTCAAGGAAGCGTCTTACCGCTTTGCCGAGTTTATATATTCCCAAAGAGCCAAAAGCGCAGAATAGAAAATAACTTGCTTACCCTCTCTAATTACGAAATGGTTTAATTATGGCGAGAAGAGATTTTTATGAGGTTCTGGGGCTTAACCGGAATGCAAATCAAGAAGAAATAAAAAAGGCTTATAAAAGGCTAGCCTTCGAATACCATCCGGATAGAAATCCTGGAAACCCTGCCGCGGAAGAGAGATTCAAAGAAATTAACGAAGCTTACCAGGTTTTGAGCAACCCGGAGAAGAGGGCACGGTACGATAGTTTCGGCCACATGACCAACGAGGGCTTATTCTCGGACTTCGAATTTTCCGGCAATTTTAACGACCTCTTCGAGAATCTTTTTGATGAGGTATTTAACGCCGGCAGACGACGGCGTCCGGAGAGGGGCAGGGACTTGAAATACAATCTGGAAATTGATTTTGAAGAAGCGGCCTTTGGTACGGAGAAGGAGATTTCCCTTCCTAAGAGGGTTGTGTGCTCGGAATGTGGTGGAAGAGGGGCTGCCCCCGGTGGCGAATCCGTTTGCCTGGTATGCAGGGGCAAGGGAGCGATTAAGTATTCCGAAGGGTTCTTTGCCGTCAGCAGAACTTGTTCAAGCTGTGGGGGAACCGGAAGAATAATAAAAAAGCCCTGCTCCCGGTGTAGGGGAGAGGGATACATAATCAACGAGCAAAAGGTAAAGGTAAAAATACCGGCGGGAATTAGCGATGGGGCTAGGCTCAGAATTCGAGGGGAAGGAGAAGCCGGGGCTCTAGGCGGCCCCAACGGTGATTTGTATATCGAGATATATGTGAAGGATCATCCATTATTCAGGAGAGAGGGAAAGGATATATTTTGCGAGGTACCGATTAATTTTGTCCAGGCGGCTCTTGGCTCGGAGATAGAAGTGCCTACGCTCGACGGTAAGACCACCATCAAAATTCCACCGGGAACACAACCGGGGCAGACATTTAAGCTTAAAGATAGAGGAATTCCTACACTTAATGGAAGGGGCCGGGGCGACCTGTTCATAAGGGTTAACGTGGAAATCCCGGTAAAGCTAAATTCAAGGCAAAAAGAGTTGTTAGAGGAGTTTGCCAAAGCCAGCGAGGGGTACGAAAGCCCGGCTACTAGAAATTTTCTGGAAAAACTAAGAGAGTTGTTTGGATGATAAAACTCATCCAAGCAACTCTCTTCCTATATATTTCGCTATGTTACGGTGTTAGCTCGAAGGTCCAAAGGTTGTAGAAGTAGGAATGAAATGAGCCCTTCTATTTTGTTGATAAGCGTATTCATCGGTTCCTTCAGCCCATTGGGTGGTTTCTCCGCGGCTTACCGCTTGTATTCGCGCAGGCGATATTCCAAGACGAACTAGGTAGTTCTTTGTAGATTCAGCCCTTCTCTGACCGAGGGCAAGGTTGTACTCGTCAGTCCCCCTTATGTCACAGTATCCTTCTATCACCACGTTCACGTTAGTATTCGTGCTCAAGATTTGTGCGTTTTGATCTAGCACTGGCCTGGCGTCGGCCCGGATATCATACCGGTCAAAATCAAAGAAAATGTCCTGGATTCCTAGCCCAGTTACCTCGGGTACACCACGCCTGAGCCTTTCCAACTCCTGTTCCTGCTTGGCAAACTCGGCTTTGCTCCTAGCCTCTTCAGCTTTTGCCCTGGCCTGTCGTAATAGCTCTCTGGCCTCATCATATTTGCCCTGTCCGATCAATTCCTTTGCCCGCCTTAGTAGTTCCTCGGCGGCTTCATACTCCTCCGGTGCCAATTCCTGAGCTCCTGCTTCTTGAGCGGCTTGAAGTGCCGCCTCGGCGCTACTTAGTTCCTCATCCGGTTTCTTGGCACAACCGTAGGCAAATGCTAGGGCAATTATCAAGAAAAATAAAAGAGATTTATACTTGCTCATTGACCACTACCTCCTATCTGCTTTTTTCCAAATTATTAGTTGCTAAACCATATACCGTCATACTCTAGGATTTTATATAGGGCTAGCTCAAGAGAATTACTCCCTCCTGGGTGGAGGGATAAAGCTTAAAAATTTTAACACATCACCGGTGAGTACCATTTCGCTCTTGGTTGTTAGTGCTGGCAGTGACGTGAACATCGTTACTATCATTCGATGCCGCCGGCTATGGCTGGGATGATGGAAACGATATCATTTTCTTTGAGCTCGGTTTCTATTCCCTTTAAAAACCTGATGTCCTCGTTGTTGACGTAGAGGTTTATAAACCTCCTTACGTTTCCGGTCTCGTCACAAAGTCTTTCTCTTATGCCCGGGAACTGTTTTTCCAGTTCATTAATCAGCTCGCCGATGTTTTTCGAGTTCACCATCACCTCATCTTTCTCCCCGGTTAGTCTCCTGAGTGGGGTAGGTATTCTCACAGAGGGCATTTTACTTACCTCCTCTTCTCAACTATTAATCCTTGAATAGAGTTTATCAAATTCTTCAAGTTTTGCATCAATTATATAAGGCTTAGAAACTTTATCTAGGAGAGGCTCTTGGGTCTTAAGCCCATTCCCGGTGATGGATACAACTATTGATTCATCCCGGGGTATAACCCCCTGGTTGATCAGCTTTACCGCTACCGCCAGAGTCACTCCGCCTGCGGTTTCGGTGAATATTCCCTCGGTTTCAGCAAGCAGTTTCATCGCGGAGACGATTTCTTCATCCGTAGCGTCTTCGCCGTATCCGCCGCTTTCCCTGATTACACTCATGGCATAATAGCCGTCCGCCGGGTTTCCTATGGCTAGGGATTTTGCGATTGTATCGGGTTTTACTGGCTTGAAGGCTTCCCAGCCATTCTTGACTGCGGTGGTGATAGGAGAACATCCCTTTGCTTGAGCACCGTATATCCTAGTCTCGGTAACATCTACTAGACCTAGCTTCTCAAACTCTTTTATAGACTTCCATATCTTGGTGAGCAGGGAACCGCTGGCCATTGGTATTACAATGTGCCTCGGGACGCGCCATCCCAGTTGTTCCATTATCTCAAAACCGAAGGTTTTAGAGCCCTCCGCGTAATATGGGCGCATGTTAATGTTGACAAAAGCCCAGCCAAACTTTCCAGCTATTTCACTGCAAAGGCGATTCACATCATCATAACTTCCGTTAATCCCGATGAGCCTACCACCATAGACGGATGTCCCGATTATTTTTGCCTGCTCTAAGTCGCGAGGGATGAATATATAGCTTTCCAGTCGCCCAGACGTGGCTAGGGAGGCGACGGCATTTGCCAAATTGCCGGTAGAGGCGCAGGCAACCGTTCTAAAGCCGAATTCTTTTGCCTTAGATAGGGCCACGGATACTACTCTATCTTTAAAAGATAATGTTGGGCAGGATACGGAATCATTTTTTATGTATATTTCTCTAACCCCCAATGCCCTGGCCAGGTTGTTTGCCCTAAGAAGGGGAGTGAACCCCACATGCTTACCTACTGTTGGAGACTCGTCTATAGGCAGGAGCTCGCTGTAGCGCCACATGTTGGACTCTCTTTTCTCTATGACTTCGCGTGTCAGGACACCCCTTATTTCGTCATAATTGTAGCTTACTTCAAGAGGACCAAAGCAAAATTCACAAACGTGGACAGGCTCCTTTGGGTACTCCCGTCCGCATTCCCGGCATTTTAGACCCTTCACGAAACTCATGGTTTTCCTCATTAAATTAATCTTTAAGAATTACCCTTTAATTCCAATGTTGTCAAGAAAATTTGACCTCGGGGAGGAGTTAGAAAAATTAAGTGTTTTCTATGTAAAAGGTCAGCCGAAATGAGTTTATCTACTCCTCTTCTAGCTTTATCTTTTCTAGTTGGGTTGCTTCAATCTCGTTTTTAGCTCTTCTATAGACTCCTCCGACTATTAGGTAGTCATTTTCGTAGATATCCCAGGAGCCGTCGATGACTATGTTTATATAATTTCCTTTCAAGTCGGAGAGCTTAAAAATCGTTTTTTCTTCTCCGTTTAAGTTTTCTTCGTGCACGTCGTGTGCTAATCCTTCAACGGCTACGATGGCTGCATCAAAGGCCAGCGGTGAGATAAGTATCCTGGTGATTGGAGTCCTGATTCCGGCAATATTTGCCCCAGGGATTGGTTTTTCCTTTGCCCCGCTGCATGAGACCGTTGGTGCTCCCAATAAGACCAGGACAAAGGCTATGTTTATTGTCTTAGCAAATATTGTGTTCATGCTGGGTAGCAAATTTACATGGAGTATATACCGGGGTTGCCAAGAGTCAATCAAATTAAAGGCAATATACGGGCAAATATGTCATAACCCGGTCGAGTGGGCCGTTGCGCTTAAAAGGGTGATGAATACAGGGAAGGCTTATACTAAGCACATGCTCAATCGATTCTGGTGACCTGATTGGCAAGGGGTTCTATCGGTCATGCCCGATAGCGTTTCCTTCCACCCATCGCCTAACGCTTTTATCGTGTATTATTAAATCCATAAGTATTCCCGGGAGATTATGTGATGAATGAAATAGAGTTGAGACAGTTTAGCGGAAAGCATATAGAAGCCGTCCTAATGGGTTATAGAATGGTTTTAAAGGGAACCCTGGCCGGTGTAGAGAAGGGATATGTAAAATTTTCTTCGATTGATGAGCTTTTCGTCCTGGTACACGGGAAAAGATTGAGCCTGAAACTCATGCTTGCCGGAAGCTTTGTCGACCTGGGAGACTTGCTAAGTAATCTCCTTTTTCCGTGTGGGATTTTTGATAAATGTAAAATTGCCGGAGAATAAAGTTAATTCAAGATGGGGGGAAAATGGATTTATTTATGGAGAAGGGATACGGGATTGCCCGGGTCCGTATAGAAGAAAGCGATAAGAACTATAACTACGTCCTCTGGTGTGAAGAAACCTCTGAGTGCGCGGTCATAGACCCGCTCGATGCCAAGACCCTGCTTAATTTTATAAGAGACCGAAGGTTGAGGGCCAGGTATGTGATCAACACCCATGCCCATCCCGACCATATACAGGGAAACGATGTTATGAGAAAGGCCACACTAGCCAAGATCCTGACCCACCCGAGAGGGCGGGATTTTATCTCCTCAGAAAGCGAAGCTATAGACGAGGGTAGTACGATAGAAATAGGCAAACAAAAAATCATTGTTATCCATACTCCGGGCCATTGTCCTGAGCATGTCTCCTTGATTTTTGGCGATAACGTTTTTGTTGGAGACACCCTGTTCCTTGCCGGCTGTGGCAATACCAGATACAGAGGGGATGTCGACCGGCTTTATGAGACTATTGCATTCAAGCTCAGGGCTCTCCCTGACCGCTACAGGGTTTTCTGCGGACATGATTATGCGGAAACAAACCTTAGGTTTGCCATGAGTATTGAACCCCATAATGAAGCGGTTAGAGTTAAGCTCGACGAAGTAAGGTGTTCTTATAGAAGTGGAAAGGAGCCGAATCCCACAACGATCGGAGAGGAGAAGAAATACAATCCTTTTTTCCGGTTTGATGTTCCTGAGGTAGTCAGGGAGGTAAAAAAGAGAAAACCTTCCGTCGGGGATGACCCCCGGTCGATTTTTAAGGAGCTACGGGAGCTGAGGAATAACTGGAAATAGTCTTGGTGTATAATTTCAAAAAGCTGAAATTAATAACTAACACAGTGCGTTTTGCTACATAGTTAATGCATAATGCATTAGGCTTATATTTGGCAGATTGCTCGGAGACGATGGGAATAAAATCATGGCCAAAAAAGAGCACCTTAATTTGTTAAAACAAGGGGTCGATGTATGGAACAGATGGAGGGAGGAAAACCCGGACGTCATTCCGGATCTTAGCTGGGGAACTCTGAGCGGAATGAATCTAAAAGGAATAAACCTGGAGGGGGCAAATCTTAAGCTGGCATATTGTAAGAAGACCTGTCTTGAGAATGCGAATCTCAAGGGAGCTAACCTTTATGGAACCAACTTTGAGGATGCGATGCTCAGAAGAGCAAATCTGGAAGGGTCAAATCTGGAAGGGGCGCATATAATGAGGTCAGACCTGTCAGAAGCCAATTTAGCTCAATCGTCTCTAAAAATAGCCAACCTAGAAGGTGCGAGGCTAACCGAGGCTGATCTTACCGGGGTAAAAAAGCTAACGCTGGAACAGCTTTCAAAGGTAAAGACGGTATATAGGGCAAAATTAGATTTATACCTTCTGGAACAATTAAAGGGAAAATACTCTTACTTATTAGAGAGAGATAATCCGGATAGCCAATTTTAGC
>FWPU01005152.1_pt1 | contig 28984 bp, 29 predicted proteins | sample 2228361 | NCBI WGS metagenome assembly FWPU01 (sample SAMEA103939777, study PRJEB20133) | metagenome | reverse complement strand
TAAAATAGAATTTGGAGTAGCGATGAAAATCGTTGTGTGTCTGAAAATTGCGCCCGACCCAGAGGATTTGGAAATTGGCAGCGACGGTTCGGTTAGCACGACTCATGCCGAATGGACCATCGGCGGTTTTGACTTACCGGCACTGGAAACAGGCGTCCGCCTGGCGGAAATGCATGGCGGTAAGGTGATTGCCCTCTCCGTTGGGCCGCCAGATATCAATCAATCAAAAATTAGAAAAGATATTCTCTCGCGAGGCGCTGAGGAACTCGTACTGGTTGTGGATGAATCCCTGCGAGATGCCTCTACCGCCGAAACAGCCCGGGTGTTGACAGCTGCCATTCAAAAGATGGGGGATGTACAACTGGTTCTTTTCGGTGAAGGCTCGGCTGACCTCTACTTTCAACAGACCGGTGTGCAGGTTGGTGAACGGCTTGGGTGGGTCAGTTTGAATGCTGTTCGGGATGTTCGATTGAAAGCAGAAGGGACATTGCAGGTGCAGCGGGTACTTGAACAGGAGATTCAAGTAATCGAAGTGCCGCTGCCAGCCGCCCTTTCAGTGACCTCAGATATTTGCGAGCCGCGGCTGGCTTCGATGCGGGAAATTCTCCGAGCATCCAAAAAGCCGGTTTTGGAATGGTCTCTTGCCGATGTGGGCATCGAAAGTCTTGCACCTTCGGTGGAAATTCTTGCGGTGAAGGCACCCCCGCGCACTGCCCGCAAGGCGATCCTTCTGGACGGTTCGGTAGAGGAAGCGGTCAGGTTGCTGGTGAGTCATCTGAAAAAAGAAGGAGTGCTATAAGGAGGCGGCTGATGATCAATCCGCAACGGATCTTGGTGGTAAGTGAAGATGTCAACCTGATTGGTGAGCTGATCGGTGCAGCGCGTCGCCTGAATAGCGAGGGTCGGTCTGTGATTGCAGCCGTCGTAGCGGGTGATCAATCTGCCGTCCGGCGAGTTGCTTCCTTTGGGGTTGATCAGATTTACCAGATCTCCCAGGTGCCAGAAGGCCACCTTGTGGAGGATATCTTTCTGACTTTGTTGGAATTGATTCATCAGTATGAACCGGCCGTTATCTTAATTGGTGCAACAACCACCGGGCGGTTAATCTGCGGCAGGCTGGCAGCCCGATTGGACCTCAGCGCAATCACCGATGTTCGCGCTTTCGATTGGCATAAAGACGGACTGAAAGCGCGCCATATGATCTTTGCCGGTGGCGCAGAACGGCTGGAACGACCCCTGCGTATGCCGGTGCTGATGAGCATCGCCAGAGGTCAGCACGAGGTTGAGGTTGTTCCAAATGCCACATCTCCCGAAGTCGTTACTCTTCCTTTCATAACGCCGCAAAAGAGGGTAGTACTGCTGGAACGCAAGGATTTACCGCCGGTTTCGGTCAATCTGGTGGATGCCAAACGGGTTGTATGCCTTGGTCGGGGAATAGCCCGCCAGGAGGATCTGGCGCTGGTGGAGAATTTGGCCAAAGAACTGGGAGCAGAAATTGCCTGCACACGCCCACTTTCCGAAGGGTTGGGCTGGCTCCCGCGCGAACGGTATATTGGAATTTCTGGTGCCCACATTAAGTCTGATTTGTATATCGGGTTGGGCGTTTCTGGCCAGGTTCAACACACGGTAGGAATCACCGATGCGAAAGTGATTGTGGCGGTAAATCGCGACCCCGATGCCCCCATCTTCAAACAGGCCGATTATGGCATTGCGGCCGATTTGTATCAGGTATTGCCGGCTCTGATTCAGGCAATCCAGACAGTATAAGGCAACCATGAGCGGTGACAAACTGGATGTGATTGTTGTGGGGGCAGGGGTTGCAGGCTGCACGGCAGCGCTCTTGCTGGCCCGGCAGGGTTTGGAAGTTGCTTTGATCGAGCGTGGTCCCTTTCCGGGGAGCAAAAATCTCTCCGGAGGGATATTGTACGGACAGGTTCTTCACCAGATCATTCCCGATTTCTGGGATCAAGCGCCGATCGAGCGATGGATCAACAATCATATCGTTACGTTTCTCACGGATACCGATTCGATCAGCCTGGATTACAAAACACCCTCGTTCAGTCAACCTCCATATAATGCGGTGAGTGTATTACGCTCCAGGTTTGACCGCTGGCTGGCAGAGCAGGCGGAAACCGCCGGGGCAATCCTGATTCCAGGGATTAAGGTGGATCGGCTTTTACGGAAAGAAAATCGAATCATCGGAATTGTGGCTGGGCAGGAAGAAATGTTTGCGGATGTGATCATCGCAGCCGACGGCGCAAATTCTTTTCTGGCACAGGAAGCAGGATTGCGCCAACGAATTCCCGAAGAGCATGTTGCCATTGGGATAAAGGAGGTGATTGCCCTGCCCCGAGAGGTTATTGAAAGCCGCTTCCGATTGGAGGGCAATGAGGGCAGTGCCTATAGTATTGTGGGATCTGCAACCCAGGGAATCGCCGGAGGAGGCTTTCTTTACACGAACAGGGAGAGTATTTCCATTGGGCTGGTCATTCAACTGGCGGATCTGATAGAACACCGGATAAAAATCAACGATATTTTTGACCAGTTTTTAAGTCACCCGTGGATCGCTTCACTGATCAAAGGTGGTAAGGTGGTCGAATATGGAGCGCATCTGGTGCCTGAAGCTGGCTTGAGGATGATGCCTCGTTTATGGATGGATGGGATGTTGGTGATTGGTGATGCCGCTGGCCTGACGATCAATAACGGGTTTTGGGTGCGCGGCATGGATTTGGCCATTGGCTCGGCCATTGCGGCAAGCGAAGCGGTGATCAGGTCTTATCAAAACAAGGATTTCAGTGCGGAAAGTCTGGCGTTCTACGGTCAAAAACTCGAAAAAAGTTTTGTTATGGCAGATTTGAGGACTTTTTCGCGTGCGCCGCATTTCATGCAAAATGAGCGGCTGTATACTGTCTATCCACAGATGTTGAGTGAGATTTTGCATCAGATTTATCAGCAGGATGCGCACCCTCATCCACCACTGAGCCGAATTGCTCTTGAGGCGGTTCGGCACAATCCTCTGAGTTTGTGGGATGTACTCAAAGACCTGTGGAACGGAGGCCGGGCTTTATGAATCGCTTATCGGTTAATGAAAGACTTGCCCTCAATAAATATGAACTGGATGATGGACACCCACACATTGTCGTGAACAATGAGGTGTGTGAAGCGGAGTGTAAAATTCGGGCGTGTTTGTTCGTTTGCCCAGCGAATGTTTATAGCGAACAGGATGGGAAAATTGTTGCGGATTGGGCTGGCTGTCTGGAATGCGGTACCTGTACGGTAGCCTGTCCGCCGCAGGCATTGCACTGGGAATATCCCCGCGGCGGTTTTGGCATTCTCTACCGGCATGGTTAAGCGCTGAGTTTAAGGGGTAATTTCGGGGGTAATGGTCTTTCCTTTTCTGGTAAACTGGTCACGGAAAGCTTTCAGCCAGCAATCACCTGCGTTGAGGAGGACGTATGCCCGCCAGAAGAGCCATGTTGTATGTGCCTGCCGATGATGTACGAAAAATCCAAAAAGCGGCTGGTCTGGATGTAGATAGCATCTGTCTGGATATTGAGGATGGCGTGGCGGTGAACCGTAAGTCAGCCGCGCGTGAAAATATTGGCGCCGCGCTGCGCACGCTCCATTTTGGGCGTTCGGAACGGCTGGTACGGATCAACCCGTTGGGTTCGGGATTGGCGGAAGAGGATTTGCGAGCCGTACTGCCGGCTCGACCGGACGGGATTGTGCTGCCAAAAGTTGAAGGGGCAGAGGAGGTTCGGTGGGTTTGTCAATTCCTTGCTGCCACCGAAAACGCCAACGGTTGGAAAAGCGGTTCAATCGGACTGCTGGTGTTGATCGAAACACCCCAGGCGGTTTTGAATTTGCGGGAAATCTGCTCGGCAGACTCCCGCTTGCAGGGTTTGATTTTCGGTGCAGAAGATTTTGCGGGAAGCATTGGCGCCCTGCGCAGCCGCGATGCTCTTGAGTTGTTGTATGCCCGTAGTACGGTGGTAATTCATGCTGCAGCGTATAATTTGCAGGCGATGGACATGGTCTGGTTGGATCTGCAGGATTTGGAAGGGCTGAGGCAGGAGGCACAAGCCGGAGCGGCAATGGGATTCACCGGCAAGCAGATTATCCATCCCAATCAGGTTCAACCGGTGCAGGAAGCTTTCACTCCCTCGGAGGAAGCCATCCAATCTGCCAGGCGAATCATCGAGGCTGCGCAGGCTTATCAGCAGGCGGGTAAAGGCGCTTTTGCGCTGGACGGCAAGATGGTGGATGCGCCGGTGATCAAGGCTGCCCTGCGAGTTCTGGAACGCGCCAAAGCCGCCGGTAAAACCGTGTAACGGATCGAAAATGGCTTATTGCCGGCGTACGACAATTAGGGCAATATCGTCCGAACGGCGGGCATGACCGACGAAGTGATGTACCTCGTTCAAGATTGCTGCATGCACTTCGGCTGCGGGGTGATTGGCAAAGGCCAGCGCCACATCCAGAAGGCGATCTTCACCAAAAAATTCACCTTTTTCATTTTGAGCCTCGGTGATTCCATCGGTATAGAGAATAAGAAGATCACCCGGAGAAATTCGGATGGTTTTTTGTGTCCAGCGCGCCTGCTCAGAAACTCCCAACGCCATGCCGGTGGTTTTTAATTCATTCAGGGAGATTTTCCCCTTACCGGATGTGCTGATGAGGAAACCAGGCGGATGGCCGGCGTTGGCATAAGTCAACCTTCCGGTAAGCGGTTCCAGGATGCCAAAGAAAGCCGTTACAAACATATTGCCGCGCGTATCGGAGAGGATACGCTCGCTAACAGCGCTCATGGTAATGGCGGGCAGTGTTGGAAAACGCACTGCGTAGGTTCGAAAGAGGGAGCTACTCAACGCCATGAACAGAGCTGCCCCCATGCCTTTGTCGGAAACATCTGCCACCACAAACCCCATTTTGTGATTGGAAAGCGGGATGAAATCGTAAAAGTCACCGGAGGTTTCTCTGGCGGGCTGCAAGGCCGTCACAATTTCCCAGCCATTCAGGTGGGGGGCGTCTTCTGGCAGAATATCAGCCTGAATTTTGCCAGCCATGGCCAATTCCCGGCTGGTCAATTCCTCGTTTTCGGCTGCAGCAGAACGAGGCGTCACGAATGCTTCCTCCAGATCTTTCTCGAAAGGGGAGAGGTTGGAATGATTGAAAACCGGATGCGGCAGTTCTTCTTTTTCGGGTGAGGGGGAAGGATCGCGCTCAACCTGAAGCAAGGCTGCTTTGAACTCTTCTTCGTTAACATCACGGGAGAAGAGGTACAGGGGTACATTGCTAAATTCATCCAGAGGTAAGGTCTCTTCCGGGCAGTCGAGCAGCAGCACAATTTTCATCGTCGGCCAGAGGGAGTGAATTTCATTGACCAGATAGTGGGCCTGCTCGGCTGAGCTTTTGAAATCCAGCAAAACAAGGGTCGGCTGAGTCAATTTGCACAATTCAACAATTTCAACAACACTTTGGGCTTCGCCAACCAGTTGAAAATTCTTGATACTCATGATCAATGAGGAAAGACCTTTGCGATAGATTGCCTGATCAGAAGCCAGAGCAACCCGTGTGGCAGATTTCAAGGGGTTCATTTATTCATGCCTTTTGAGAAACGCTGACACCGAAAAAACTTGATGTACCGTAGAATGGCTTGAACCTCGTGCGGCACAAGTTGATTATAACGGTCAATTGTGAATTCTGTCCTCTCCATTTGGTCGGGATTTTGCCTGATTGGGGATTTTAATAATGGAGTTTCGAATATTGATATAATAAATAATATAAGTCAATAAATATCAAAAGGAGATAGGTTAATGATCAAAACGCGACTTGATGCATGTTGGTTGGGCAAGTGGTGATTCTTCCGTTTCTGTCCATGGATCAGATTGGAGAAAAAAAATGAGAAAAACAATATCTTATATCTTGACCTTTCTGGCAATTCTCTCCCTTGGAGTTGGTCTTTTACCGAACTCAATTGTTCAAGCCAGTCAGCCAAAAGTTGCCTTTTGGCTGACGGTTTTACATAACAACGATGGAGAGTCGGATTTAATCAATCTGGGAAGTGGGTTAGAAGACTTTGGCGGAGCGGCTCGTTTCAAAACATTGGTGGATCGGTTGAAGTGGGATGCACTTCACGGCAAACCGCCGGTCCCTTCAGCCCCGCGTAGTGTAGTAATGGTCTCGTCTGGCGATAATTTCCTGGCTGGCCCGGAATTTAATGCCAGCCTTGAACAGGGGGTGCCATTTTACGATACCATTGCCATGGACTTAATCGGATACGATGCGATTGCTTTGGGGAATCACGATTTTGATTTCGGCCCAGATGTTTTGGCAGACTTTATTGAAGGATTTTCGGTATCTAAACCACCATTCCTAAGCGTCAATCTGGATTTTTCGGGTGAACCGCGCCTGCAAGCATTGAAAAACCAGAAGAGGATTGCATCCAGTACCACGGTGAAAACGCCGGCCGGACGGATAGGTATCATTGGGGCAACCACGCCGATGCTTCCCTTTAGCTCCAGTCCGCGCAATGTTCGCGTCAATGAAATGGTTGCCGAAGCGATCATGGGAGAAGTACGGCGCCTGGAAGCGATGAAAATTAATAAAATCATCCTGATCAGCCACCTGCAAAGCATTACCGAAGACCTTTCCATGGTGCCTTACCTTTCAGGAATTGATATTATCATTGCGGGTGGTGGGGATGAGATGTTGGCCAATCCTGGCCAATTGCTTGTGCCGGGTGATGAAACCCGTATCTTCGGTTCTTATCCCTTGTGGGCAACCGACTCCGGTGGGGTGCAAGTACCGGTGGTGACAACGGCAGGCAGTTACGCTTATGTGGGGCGGTTGGTGGCGGGTTTCGACAAAGCCGGTAATCTGGTCATGATTGATGAATCTAAGAGCGGCCCGGTGCGGGTCGCTGGAGGCGGTCAACCGGATGCGGTTCCCCCAGATGAGGAAGTCCAATCCAGAGTGGTTGAGCCGCTGATTGAGGCGCTCAATCAAATGAGCATGAATGTGATTGGGGTCAGTGAAGTGGCTCTGGATGGTACCAGGGTGAACATTCGCAGTCGGGAAACCAATTTAGGCAGCTTAACAGCCGACGCATTGCGCTGGCAGGCAGCTCAACTTGCCGGATTGTATGGTGTGAGTGTGCCGCAAGTAGCCCTCCAAAATGGGGGCGGTATACGCAATGCCTCTGTGATTTCGCCCGGCAATATTACCGAATTGACCACTTTCTCCATTTTGCCATTTCCTAATTTTGTTTCCATTGTGGAGGGAATTTCTCGCGATCAGTTTAAGGAGATTTTAGAAAACGCTGTTTCGCGGGTGGAATTTGGGGATGGACGGTTTGCCCAGGTTTCTGGATTCCGTTTCACATGGGACCCCGCCGGCATTCCACAAACGCTGGATGCCAACGGGAACGTCCTTACCGTTGGATCGAGGGTTAGGGAAGTCGTTCTGGACGACGGCACCCCAATTGTCGCCGATGGCAGTGTCATTCCCGGACCGGATTTGACCGTTGCGACGATTGATTTTCTGGCACGCGGCGGCGATCAGTATCCCTTCCGGGGGGCAGCCTTTACGACGATTGGTGTTACATACCAGCAGTCTCTTCGGAATTACATTCAAACCGGGCTGGGAGGGTTAATAACCGTTGCGCAGTATCCTGAGGGTGGTCAGGGTCGGATTAGCCGCCTGCCGTAAGGAACAGTTAGGAATTTCACGCTGTTGAAGACAAGCGGCTCACTCCCGTTTAAGAAATGTTGAAACGGGAGTGAGCCTCCCGGTGGATGGTGGATGTGCAATTCCAAAAACAACGAATTCCTGATTTTTTCTGGTTATTGGGTTTGGTATTACTAGGCCTGCTGGTGGCAACGGCGCAGCCGGTGAAAGGTCAAACTGCTCAGCCACCGGATACGTGTGCTATGCCGTTTCAGCCGGTAGCCGTGCCTTTGACGGAACTGGGAACAGCGGAGGATGTGCGGATGGATGGAACCCCGACCGGATTTGAGGGAGGTTTGTATCCCGATGGGAGGAATGTCCGCCCATCCCTCCATGAAGAGGCCGGGTTGAATATTTCCCGCCAGATTCACCCTCTTTCAAAAGAGGGACGGTTGGATGAAGAAAACGGACGGATTTTGCTGATTTCAATCGGCATGTCCAACACGGCTACAGAGTTTGCGGCTTTCACGCGTCTGGCACAACAAAAAGCGGAGATTAATCCTCGTTTGGTATTAATCAATGGGGCATTACCCAACCAGATCGCCGAACGCTGGGCCAATCCCGAAGGGATTGCCTGGCAGGAACTGGATAGAAAGATTACGGGATATGGTTTTTCATCTCAACAGGTGCAGGTTGCCTGGGTTAAGTTGACCAATACCGGCGGGGGAGAGTTTCCGCAGAAAGCCCTGGCCTTGGAAGCAGACCTGCAAAAGGTCATTCAGCTTTTGAAAGAGAGGTTTCCCAATTTAAGACTGGTGTTTCTTTCCAGTCGGACGCGTTCCTATACCTACTGGCGCGGATTAAGCCCGGAACCACTGGCTTATGAAACGGGGTTTGCGGTTAAGTGGTTGATTGAAAAGCAAATTCGAGGTGATCCTGAATTGAATTTTGATCCTGAGCGGGGTGAGGTCAAAGCAGCCTATCTTTCGTGGGGGCCTTATTTGTGGAGCGATGGGGAGAATCCCAGAGAAGATGGCTTCCTCTGGCTGGCTAGTGATTTAACCAAAGATTGTACCCATCCCTCATCGTCAGGGGCTGAGAAGGTAGCCAGACAACTATGGGAGTTTTTCAGCACCGATACCATTACGCGCGATTGGTTTTTATTCCCCACTACTGCTTCATCGCCCACGGCAGTAGAAGAAATATTCATTTCCACACCTGTGAGCAGGGCAACCTCATCCAATACTCCCCCCGTGCCTACCAAAATAACCACGCCAGTTCCGCAAAATACCCCCGCTTCTCTCGGTATGACTTCATCCCCTGAACCCGCTGGGGAAGAAGTAAATTCGACGAAAAGTGCCTTTCCAACAGGACTGGGAGTCACTCTTTTGTTAGCCCTGGTTGGCATTAGCGTTGTATGGGGATGGTTACAGGCAAGAAAGAAAGATTAAGTCGTGTGAAACTATAAATAATTTATAAAGAACATCTTGCTCCATTTCAGGTATGATAATTTCAATTATTTTTATGGAAATTATTGATAATTGAATACAGTCTTGCAAAACCCTTAGAAATTCGGCGTCTGGAAGTCGGCTTCGGTCGGGCTGGGACCAAATTTCATCGTAATGGGTGAACTTCTGTACCGGCAATTGAGCAGGGGGAAATCCACCCAAAAAGTTGGCTAAACGTTCACAAAAGGGCAGGCAGGGTGAAATTCGTGGTTAAGGTTTCGCGTTTTCGTATATTAATCACCGGATTTGTTCTTGTAATTCTGATGGGGCTGATGGTGGTTGGTTTTACACCAGACCAGATTGTTGTGGCGGATGGCCTGGCGGGATTTGCACTGTCTTTTGATGGAGCAGATGACATGGTCAACCTTGGCAAGACGGTTGATCTGTTCCCCGATGATGGATGGAAGCAGACCAAAACTATCAGTGTATGGGTAAAACCGGAAGGTGTGGCCGACTGTTCGGTCATCAATGGTATTCCTCGTATTGAGCCAGCCCAATGTGACAATATTTTTGGGGATTTTGCGCGCTGGTGGGGTATCAGCCGCGGACCGACTCAAATCTGGGTGTGGATGGCCTGTTTTGACCCGGATGACCCCAGTACCTATCCACCCTCTTCTCCCATTCGTCTGATTCAGTTTGGTTATACCCCCAATGAGTGGATGCACATTGCACTGGTGCATGGAAATGGCTATCTTACCGCCTATAAAAATGGTTATTTGATGGGTTCGGTGAACTGTATTGCAACCGCTCAGCCACCTGCTCAGCCGGTTTTGTTCTTCGGTGGGATGATCAAAGCCGATAACCAAAATCAAAATCACAGTTATTGGGGATTTCAGGGGCAGATGGATGAGGTGAGAATTTACTCAATTGCCCTGAGTCAGCAGGAAATTCAGGATACGATGATGAGTGAATTAACCGGCAGCGAGGCTGGACTGGTGGCTTATTATAAAATGTCCAATGGAAACGGTTTGGTATTAAGTGATGATAGTGGTCACGGTAAGAATGGTCAATTGATGGACGGAACAGATAGCGTGCCGGGGAATGGAACACCACCTCAGTGGGTGTTATCCGGTGCTTTTGACAATCCTCCACCGACATTAGTGCCATCACCGACCAGTACGTGGACATTCACCCCATCTCCATCACCTTTACCACCCACAATAACCCCTGGCGGAACGGCAACCATCACCGCCGGACCAAGTCCTACTCTGACTTCGTCTCCTTCGCCCGTTCCACCAACAATTACTCCAAGCCGTACGGTAACACCAACTCGAACGCCAACCTTGACCTTTACGTCGGCACCTCCGACGAATACACCAACCACACGTCCTTCCCGGACACCCCGTCCGACCTTCACCCCTTCCCCTTCGCCGGTCGGGACAAACACGTGGGTGCCAACCCCCACCAGAGCTCAGGGAACTCCTTTTGATTTTACTCCCACGCGGACGATTGATCCGAATATGGACAATTTTATCTTCCTTCCCCTGGTGAAGAAGTAAATCTTTTTAATCACCCCTTGCTTTTAGGGAGTTTGGGGCGGTGCAACCACTTTGATTTTCACCCAAAAGGACTTATCTCCGCCGCTGCCCAGGCCGAAAATGACTCCCTGCGGATTCTGTAATTTCCAGTAACTTTCGTATTCCCGCGGTTGTTCGGGTGCTTTCATGTTGACCGAAATGTCCACCAGTCCATCCGGTGGTACGCTGATGGGAAGATTAAAACTGGGTGGTGCTCCCAGCACATTCCCCGAATCAAACACCACCCGGTAGCTGGTTGTCCAGGTGCAGGAGCCGGTGTTTTTCAACCGCCAGGTTTTGATAAAAGTTTGGCCGGGAGAAAACTCGCTGCCATCGGGTATGGTCACATCGCTGACAAATTCGGCACGTTCGCAGGGTTTAACACTTTCAACCGGCGTGAATGTTGGAGAGGATGGAGGCGGTGAACTGGTTTGGGCTGTCACTGGCGGAGTGGTGGTGATGAGCAGTGCAAATTGTGTGGTCAATGCTGAGACGGTTTGGGCAGCAGCGGTGTTGGCAAAATCTCCTGTGGGAGTAAGTGCCTGACCGGCTTTGGGTAAATTGCAGCCGGCACTGCTGAGCAGGGTCAGAAAAACACCCAGTCCCAAAAGGATATGAGAAATAATCGGTTTCGATTTTTTCATGGATGTTGACTGGCTTAAGCATAGCCGTAAAAAAGCCGCCCGTCAAGCAAGGACGGGCGGTCTGCGTAAAAACCTGCCGTTCTTTATTTCTTTACCATAGGAAGAAATAGAAAATTGTTCATATTCGGGTCCAGAGTGCGGCTGGGGGTCAGGCTTGGCTGAGGTGTAAAACCGGGCGGTAGGCGGGTTGCTGTTGGGGTAGGAGAAGGGGTATTGGTGAAAGTGGCCGTCACCGTAAAGGTGGGGGGAAGCGTGGGTGTAGGACCGTTTCCGAACAACTCGGAAATAACCCAAAGCGGATAATTGCCTTCGGGATTTTGCCCCTCAATGTGAACGAGAACCCCGTCATTGCCGTTACCGCTGTCATCGTTCAAAATTAGCCCGCTGCCATTGCTCATTTTATAATAAGCCTTCAAGGCTGACTCGAAAGGAGGAGTTAGTTCATTGTGGATATTTTCTCGAATTTCATCACCGGTCAGCAGCTGATTGTAGACTCTGACCTCATCAATTTGCCCGTGGAACAGGAATTTTCGATCGGGGGGAGTAAAACCACCGCCAATATGTAATACCGTATGATCGGCGGGTCCGCCATCAGCCCCAACACTCATCCCGCTTTCGCGGCTGCCTGCTAAAAATCCAAAACGGTAGGCGTCTAACCGGTTGTTGTGATGAACCAATGTGATGTGAATCCATTCGCCATTTTCATAGATGATGGGGATGGAGTCAAAGCCGCTGGTTGGACTGTTGTCGAAATTCCATACCCAAATACGGTCTTGCCCGTTGAGGATGCCTCGATAAATGCCCCAAAAGCGCGGACGGTCGCCCACAATTAATTGACAACTGCCGGGGTCGGGGCCGGTACAAACGGGAGAGGGTGCCAGCGGCTTAATCCAAACACTGATGCTTTTGGTGGATTGCCAGCTCGAATCGCCGAAAATGATCAATTCTTTTTTGGTGGCGACATAATTTGACCAGCCGTCAAATTCAAGAGAATAGTTCACCGGGTCAGCATAACTGGTAGCAGGTTTTTGAAAAAGAGCGCTCGTGCCCATGAAAAGGATAATGATGAGCAAGAAAATTCTTTTCAGGTATCGAATTCTCGAAATAGACTTCATCCTCTGCCTCCTGTTTATTCAACTTACCCCCCCGCGACCCTGTTGAACGCTGTGAAAAGGAGTTAAAAAGATACTTTGATTAATTTTATCAGGTATATCAACAAAAAAGTTTTAGAAAAGTTTGAGAATTGTGTTGTTTTTTATAGAACCTTATCTCTAAAAAAGATCTTTTGATTGGCGTACTCCAAAAGGCCAATTTCAAGTACAATTAGCGGGATGAAATTCGCCCCCTGCCGGATTGCAGATGTCATTCTCATCGAGCCGCGTCTGTTCGGTGACCAGCGCGGTTTCTTCATGGAGACCTATCAACAAAAAGTATTCGCCGATCACGGAATCACGGCTCAATTTGTTCAGGATAACCATTCCGGGTCAAGGCGCGGCACATTGCGCGGTCTGCATTATCAGATTCAGCAGGCTCAGGGAAAGCTGGTGCGGGTAGTGGCCGGCGTAATTTTTGATGTGGCCGTGGATTTGCGGCGCGGCTCTCCCACCTTTGGTCAATGGGTGGGGGAAGTCCTCTCTGCTGATAACAAGCGCCAGTTGTGGATTCCCCCCGGATTTGCTCACGGCTTTTATGTAATGAGCGAATGGGCGGAGGTTGTGTATAAAGCCAGTGATTTTTATGCGCCACAGTGGGAGCGAACGCTCCTTTGGAATGACCCGGCCGTGGGAATTGAATGGCCTCTGTCAGATGAAGTGGAGCTGCTCATTTCTGAAAAGGATCGGGCTGGTTTATCCCTGGCGCAGGCTGAAACCTACCCCTGATTGGATGGAGGAACAATGCAAAATATTCTGGTAACAGGTGGTGCGGGTTTTATCGGTTCTAATTTTATCCATTTTATTTTATATGCCAATTCAACCGTTCGAGTGATTAATCTGGATGCACTGACATATGCCGGTAGTCTGGAGAATCTCAAAGGGCTGCCGGACGAAAGTCGTCATGTGTTTGTGCAGGGAGATATTTGCGACCGCTCACTGGTGGAGCGCCTGCTGCACGAACATGAGATTGATACAGTGGTGCATTTCGCAGCCGAGTCGCATGTAGATCGCTCGATTCACGGTCCTGGACAGTTTGTACAAACCAACATTGTCGGAACCTATACTTTGCTGGAAGCCTGCCGTCAGTACTGGTTGAAAGAAAACTTTGCTCAATACCGATCGGTGCGATTTCATCATGTTTCGACGGATGAGGTTTTTGGATCGCTCAAACCCTCTGATCCCCCCTTCCGAGAAGATACCCCCTATGCTCCCAATTCGCCTTATTCGGCTTCCAAAGCTGCCAGTGATCATCTGGTGCGCGCTTATTTTCACACTTATGGACTGCCGGTAACCATTTCTAACTGCTCCAACAATTACGGCCCGCGTCAGTTTCCGGAAAAATTAATTCCCTTGATGATTCTCAACGCACTGGAAGGAAAACCCCTGCCGGTTTATGGGGACGGCCGGCAGATCCGTGATTGGCTGCATGTGCGCGATCACTGCGAGGCAATTTATCGCATTTTGGAGGACGGAAAGCCTGGAGAGACCTACAATATTGGCGGCAATAACCAGCCTACCAATCTGGAAATCATTGAACAAATATGCGTCATTCTGGACGAACTGCGCCCCGACTCGCCTTATCGTCCGCATTTTCAATTGAAACAGCACGTCACCGACCGACCCGGTCATGACCGTCGCTATGCCATGGACATCCGCAAAATTGAACGCGAACTGGGCTGGAAGCCTCGTTTTGAACTGGCAGACGGCTTACGCCAGACGGTGGAGTGGTACTTGAGTAACAGCCAGTGGGTCGCAGCCATTCGCCAACAGCAGGAATATCAGGCGTGGCTGATGAAAAATTACGCTACAAGAGGAGAAGCAAAATGAAGGGAATCATTCTTGCCGGTGGTAAAGGTACCCGCCTTCATCCGTTGACCATTGTCACCAGCAAGCAACTCTTGCCGGTTTATGATAAACCGATGGTCTATTATCCTCTTTCAATGTTGATGCTGGCCGGCATCCGTGAAGTGCTGGTGATCAGCACCCCCGAAGATTTACCCTCCTTCCGGCGGCTGTTGCGGGATGGCAGCCAGTGGGGGATGAAGTTCAGTTACGCCGAGCAGGATCAACCGCGCGGGCTTGCCGACGCCTTCCGCGTTGGAAAGGATTTTGTTGGCAATGATCCGGTTTGTTTGATTTTGGGGGATAACATTTTCTTCGGTCACGGGCTGCCGGCAGTCTTGCGCTCGCTGGCAGCGCGGGTGAGCAACGGAGGAGGTGCGGCCATTTTTGCCTATCCAGTGCAGGATCCGTGGCGTTATGGGGTAATTGAGTTTGATGCCGAAGGCAAAGCGCTGAGTTTAGAAGAAAAACCGGCTAACCCCCGCTCAAACTATGCGGTACCGGGCATGTATTTTTACGATAATCAGGTCATCCAGATTGCGGCTGATCTCAAACCATCCCCTCGCGGAGAACTGGAGATCACGGATGTGAATTTGACGTATATGCGCATGGGAAAATTGTATGTGCAGGAATTAGGGCGGGGGGTTGCCTGGCTGGATGCCGGCACGCATGAATCACTGCTTCAAGCCGCTGCTTTCATTCAGACCGTTGAAGAAAGACAGGGGATGATGATTTCCAGCCCGGAGGAGATTGCCTATCGGATGGGCTTTATTGACCGCGCGCAGTTGCGCCGGCTGCTGGATGAATTGGGCAACAGCACTTACCGGTCTCGATTGGAGTCTTTACTGAAATAGAGGCTCACACTTCCATTGCCAGCGCGAGAGCCTGATCCCAGGGGGGTAAGCGTAAACCGAAAACTCGCTCGAACTTGCTGCAATCCAGTGGTGTGAAAAGAGGACGCTGCGCCGGTGTAGGAAAATCGGCGGTCTTAGCGGGCAGCACCTGCCTGGTTTTTTGTTCGTGTCGCGCCGGGTCAAGTTCCAGGATTTTCTCAACCCATTCCAATCGGCTTGCGGCTCCATCGCCGGCCAGGTGATAGACCCCCCGGCTACTTTGGATGAAATCAAAGAAGTTTCCTTTGGCCTGAGCCAGAGCCAGACTGATGATTTGGGAAAGCAGCCTGGCCCAGGTGGGTGATCCGACCTGATCATCCACAATTTTGAGGGTTTCCTGTTGGCGGCTCCAGATCAGCACGCGTTGAACAAAATCGTTCGCCCGCCGGCTGTATAACCAGGCGGTGCGCAGCACCCAGCAGGCAGGCGCGTTGGCGAGAACGGCTTGCTCACCAGCCAATTTTGAGCGGCCGTAGTGGTTGAGTGGATGAGTCGGGTCTTCTTCGGTGTAAGGACGCGAGTGAGAGCCGTCGAAGACATAGTCGGTGGAGATATGCACCAATCCACAGCGCAGGCGAGCAGCCTGTTGAGCCAGTTGTTCCACAGTCAGGTAGTTGATTTGATCGCAGACTATGGGTTCACTCTCGGCTTTGTCCACGTTGGTGTAGGCTACCGCATTGACAATGAGAGCGGGTTTCAGCGTCTCCACGGTTGAAATCAGCTCAGCCGGGCGGGTGAAGTCAATTTGCGGGTAATCCAGGGCGATCACCTTGCCCAGCGGCTGCAAGTCGCGGTGTAATTCCCATCCCAATTGACCAATTTTGCCCAGCAGTACAATGTTTGCAGATGCGGCCATGAAGATCACCTGTTGGCTTAATAAGATTATTTCCGAAAATTATAACATTGGAACGATTGGATTAATTTGGCGGTGGTTCGTAGTAAAATCATGGAGATGAGCCTTTGGGAAGTCTATCAATCGCCTTTTAGCTGGCGGTACGGGTCGCCGGAGATGCGCCGAATCTGGAGCGAGGGAGAAAAACGCCGTACCTGGCGGCGCATTTGGCTGGCATTGGCAGAAGTCCAGGCGCAATTTGGGTTGGTTGGTGAAGATCAATTAAGTGACCTGCGCCGAAATGTGGAAAATATTGATCTGGAACGGGCTCTGGCCATCGAAGCAGAGATTCATCATGATTTGATGGCGGAATTAAGAACCTTCGCCGAGCAGTCACCATTGGGCGGGGGAGTGCTGCATCTCGGCGCTACTTCCATGGATATCGAGGACAATGCCGAGGTGCTTCGCCTCAGGGCTGCTCTGGATTTGATTCTTGAGCGTTTGAAAGAGGTGTTAATTTTATTTGGAGAACGAATCGAGCAGACGGCCGACCTGCCGATTATCGGGTTTACTCACCTGCAGCCAGCTGAACCGACCACTCTCGGCTACCGTCTGGCATTCTATGCTCAGGATTTGATTATGGAATGGCAGGCGCTGCACCGATTGAGGAGAGAATTGCGGGGCAAGGGTTTCAAAGGGGCGGTGGGAACAGCGGCTGCCTATGCCGAGTTGATTGGCAGTGAAAACCTCTCTGCCTTTGAAGAGATGCTGAGCCAAAAGTTGAAACTCGCTTTTTACGCGGTTACCACGCAAGTTGCGCCGCGATTACAGGAATATCGTTTGATCAGTGAAATAGCCGCTGTTGGGGCCGTGCTGAATAAGTTTGCCTTTGATTTGCGCTTTTTACAGTCGCCACCTTTAGGGGAGTGGCAGGAACCGTTTGCTCATCAACAAGTGGGGTCTTCGGCAATGCCGTTTAAGCGTAATCCAATTCTGGCAGAAAAAATCAACTCGCTGGCGCGGCTTTTGGCGGTCCTGCCGCAGTCAGCATGGGGTAATGCGGCTTTTTCCTTGCTAGAGCGGACGCTGGATGATTCGGCGAACCGCCGTTCGCTGCTTCCAGAAAGTTTTTTGATTGCCGATGAGATGCTGATGACAAGCAGACGCATCTTGAAAGGCATGCACTTTCATCAAACAGCGATCCAGCGCAATTTACAGCAATTTACGCCTTTTGCCGCTACCGAAAGGGTGTTGATGGCGTTAGTAAAGGAAGGGGCTGACCGGCAAGAAATGCACGAACGCCTGCGAGGACACTCGCTGGCCGCCTGGCAAGCGGTTCAAGCCGGGCAGGAAAATCCGCTGGTGGATTTGTTATCTCAGGACGAACGAATAGGGGGAATACTCGGCGCGGGGCGTATTCACCAACTGATGCGGGTGGATACTTACCTGGGAATTGCCCGACAAGAAGCGCGCCGAATAGTGGAACAGATTCGCATGGAAATTCAAGAGAACACAAAGGAGCAGCACACATGAAGCAGGCAGAAATTGGAATTTACGGTTTAGGAGTGATGGGGTTCAATTTGGGTCGAAATTTTCAACGCAATGGTTTCCGCGTAGCCGTTTACAACCGTTCACCGGAAAAAGTGCGTTTGTTTGTGGAACAGCCTGCTGCCGGCGCACAAGCACTGGGAGCTGCCAGTTTGAGTGAACTGGCGCAAATGCTGGAAAGACCGCGCCGTCTGTTGTTGATGCTGCCGGCTGGAAAGACCGTGGACCAAGCCATTGAGGATATTTTACCTTACCTGGAAGCTGGCGACATTCTGATGGATGGGGGTAATTCTTATTTTATGGACAGTGACCGACGCAGTCAGTATCTGGCTGATAAAGGGATCCATTTTATCGGGATGGGCGTTTCAGGTGGAGAAGAGGGTGCATTGTGGGGCCCCAGCCTCATGCCGGGTGGTTCCCAAACAGCCTGGCAGGTTTTACAGCCCATGCTGACCGCCATCGCCGCAAAGGCTGAAGATGGTGCGGCTTGCGTGAGTTACATCGGCCCGCGTGGGGCCGGTCATTATGTCAAAATGGTTCATAACGGTATTGAATACGGCGACATGCAGTTGATTGCCGAGGCTTATGAGGTGCTCCGTCGGGTGTTGGGTTTGAGCGCGGTTCAATTGAGCGAGATTTTCAATCAGTGGAACAACGGCGAATTAAAGTCCTTTTTAATTGAAATTACAGCCAAAGTGCTGGCAAAGAAGGATGAAAAAACCGGTCAGCCATTGGTAGATTTCATTCTGGATGAGGCCGAGCAGAAAGGCACCGGCAAATGGACGGCTCAAAATGCGTTGGACATCGGCGCTGCCGTGCCGACCATTGATGCAGCGGTTTACAGCCGGATTCTCTCCTCCATGAAGTCGGAACGAGTCCATGCCAGCACGATTTTCGGTCATACTGCACCGGCTTTTACGGGCAATGGCGAGGATTTGATTCGAGCTGTGCGGGAGGCATTGTACGCCAGCAAAATCCTTTCTTATGCGCAGGGCATGGCTATGCTGCGGATCGCCTCGGCGGAATACGATTATGGTTTGAATCTGGCGGAATTGGCGCGTATCTGGCGGGCGGGTTGTATCATTCGAGCCAGCCTGTTAAACGATATAACCGCCGCTTATCAGGCAGAACCTGATTTGAAGAATCTCTTACTTTCCTCTTACTTTAGCGAAGTTGTCACTCGCTACCAGCAGTCACTCCGCAGGGTAGTCACGATTGCCATCGAACAAGGAATTGCCGTGCCAGCAATGTCTGCTTCGCTGGCTTACTTTGATGCCTACCGCAGTGAACGATTGCCTGCGAATTTAATTCAGGCACAGCGGGATTTCTTTGGTGCGCATACCTACCGGCGGATTGACCAAGAGGGTGTCTTTCATACCCGCTGGGAGGAGCAGTAAAATCCAGGCCGTTGATTTATCTTGACGGTTTATTGATTCAAATAAGCCCGATACCAATCAATGGTTTCGGCCAGTGCATCCCGTAAAGGTGTGGCTGTTTGACCAAAGGCACGGGTGAATTTGCTGCTATCCATTACAAATGGTTTCTCGAATTCATACATCATCTCAACCGTTTCGCGGGCTTCGGGAATGAACAACCCGCCAATTGCCATCATCCAGCGTCCCATCCCGCTCATTTTCGGGGGCTGCCCCAGAATTTCAAAAATCATCTCGCCGATTTGACGCTGAGTGACGGCCGGCGCAGTGGGTACATGCCAGACCTGTCCGTAAGCCTGATCTTCCGTTGCCAGTCTGACCAGCGTTTTCCCGAAATCTTTGATGTAGGTGTAGCTGTGCGGCAGATTAAGATTGCCGGTAAAGCTGGCCGTTTTACCCCGCAAAGCGGGGACAAAGACCCGCTCGCCCAGGGTGGAACCCAGCACACGTGGGCCAAAAAAATCGGAACCGCGGCCGATCACAACCGGCAGACGGCCTTTTTGATGGGCGTTCAGAGCAGCCTCCGCCATCCTGGCGCGCAGTTGACCTTTGCGGGTGTTGGCGGCGTAAGGCAGCCCTTCGTGAATTGTCCCATCAACCTCACCATACATATAAAGATTCTCGCCGACGATCAATCGTGCTCCGACAACTGCACAGGCTTCCAGAATGTTTTGCTGTAAGGAGGGGAATTTTTCCACCCACTGGTGATAGGGTGGTTGGGCACACTGGTACACAAAAGCAGCTCCTTCACAGGCTTGCAATGCCTGTTGAAGGTCATATACATCAGCCGGAACAATCTCGACTTCAGCAGGCACATCGGCTTTACCGCTGCGGTTGACCAGACGTACCCGCTGGCCTTGAACCAGCAATTCATCCACAACGGAAAGCCCCAACGGCCCGCTGCCGAAAACCACATGGAGAGAAGTTTGATTTGACATGATTTGTTTCCTTCTAAAAGTTGATCATCGAATTCTTTTTTTACAATTTCGTAAAAGCAAAATGCCAACCGGTCATTGGCTCATAAATTCATCTGGTCCATTAACCGTTCAATTTCATTGGAGTAAAAAGTGGCTGGATCGCTGATTAAGGGTTGAATGTGATTGAAAAGTTCCAGCATGATCATCCCATGAATGTGATACCAGCCAACGATTCCGATATACACCACTTTTTCGGGCAGAGAAGGCTGAAATTCTCGCATGGAATGGGAAAGGTGAACCTGTAATTGTGGAGGCAGGTTTTCTAAAAAGGACGGGTAAGGGCGGTTTTCCTGCTGATAGGCGCGTTGCAGGATTTTCAAGATGGGGGCAAAAACTTTGCCCGCGGTGGGGGCAGTGATTTTTTCCTCAGCCTGATAGCCGGGGATGGGATTACCAAAGATTAATTGAAAATCTATTGGATGATCCAGTGCCCAACGCCGATAGGTGAGCAGGACTTGTCTCAAACAATCCCGTACCGGTTGATCGGCGAAGCGGGCAGCGGTTTCTTCCAATGCGTTGGCCAGCGCCTCATAAGCTTCTACAATCAGGGCGGTGATCAAGGCATCACGGCTCTCAAAGTAGCGGTACAATGCCGGGCCGCTCATCCCCATGTGTTTGGCAATCGCATTCAGCGATAGGCTGGCCGTTCCGCCTTCTGCCATTTGAAGGCGGGCAAGGCTTTTGATTTCGTCAATTGTGATCTGGCGGAATTTTGCTCTTCTTGTCATGATTTCTCACATAAGTTATAATATATAACTTATGTTATTGCTTGTTTCAATTTTTGTCAATGGTTTTATTTGAGCAATCGGGTAAATGATATGAAAGACTTTTCTTGTTGCACAAGAAAAGATACGCTGCCTGTCAGCCATAAGGCGCGAATGGGTTTAAAATTAGTCCATTCAAAAACGTATTATTCCTTGCGGAGGTATCCTTTATGGTTCACCTTACTGAAACCGTTCTAAAATCGAAACAGCGTTTATTCATCCTTCCGGCGGGATATCCGGTTGGATTGGAAATGGACAAAGCCATCTCTGAATTTGCTACCGATACCAACACGCAAATTCAGGTTCTTGAAGAGGTGTACAAGCGGTTTGGAGGTGCGTTTCTTTTACCCATTTGGGACCGAATGATCGAGGCTGAAGCGTTTGGCACACCGCTTCAAGTGGAAGCGGAAATGCCGATTGGTGCCTCAGCAGCGATGATTGGTTCTCAACGGGATGTGGAGGCGATGATCATTCCCCGGCCGGGGCATAAACGCACGACGGTCACACTGGCTATCCCCCGCTTGCTAAAAGAACGTCTTCCAGATCCTAAACCATTCGTTTTGGGAATCATGAACGGACCGCTGGCGGTTGCCCGACAGATGATTGGTGAAGAGCATTGGGGGGAAATTCTTAACCAGAAGCCGGAAGTTTTGGATGCGCTCCTGGATAAAATCATGCGATTTTTACCGGATTATCTGCATGCCTTTTATTTCAATGATGCCGACGGTGTAGTAGTCAGTGAGCCGTTGGAGGAGACTTTAACTGCCGATCAGCGAGAACGGTTTTCTTTACGTCATGTAAAGCGCTTGATTGGTGAAGTTCAAAGCGAGCAGTTTGGGATTATTCTGCACAATCCGCTGGCGGACGAAGCCCAATTGACCCAATTGCAAACCAGTGACGCTGCGGGGTACTGGTTTGGCAGCCGCGTGAATCTGGATTCGGTGGTTAAGCAATTTGCAGAAGATACACTGGTGATCGGAAATCTGGCAGTGGAGGGGTTGACAACTGCCTCCGTTGAAGCGGTTTTTGAGGAAACCCAACGTTTGATGAACGCGATGCGTGATGTTCCCAATTACGTGCTGGCGCCGGAGGATGACCTTCCCCCTCATACCCCGCTGGCCAACCTTGACGCCCTCGTCCGGGCGGTCAATCAATTTAACGCATCACTTTAACCGCCTGACTGACGGCGTTTTTGATCTACGATCCCACCGCTTGCCCCGCGAGCGGTGGTGGTTTGATTGAATTCCTCCGGGCTGATTTCCTCGACGTGGGGCGTAAAAATGGGGAGGATCAATAATTGCCCGACCGCATCACCGGCTTCAAAAATCAATGGCTGATCGGTGGGATTAGCCACCTTAATTAGAATTTCACCCTGATAGCCAGCATCCACTACCCCCGCTCCCAGCAAGTGATTGCTGCGGCCTTTTGGTTTCAGCAAGCCCACATATCCAGCAGGGATTTGCACCCCAATGCCGGTTGGGACGATGCCAAACTCATGCGGGGGAATTTCAACCCTCTCAACAGCGTAGAAGTCCAGTCCGGCATCTTCGGGATGCTTTCGGGTGGGCAGATAGGCGTTTTCCCGCAAGCGGGCGATCCGGATTCGTTCCATGTCCTTGAATCAGGAATGAGATTATCGGCCGCGCCGCATTCTCAGCCAGGCACTGGTGATGAATGCCAGTGTGGTAAAGGCGGTCAGATAAATCTTGGTAAAATCCACAATGGGTTTGACCTGCACACCCCCTTCGTTGGCGATGATCACGGCTACTGGCCGGGCAAAAGTTTTGCCGCCTCCGCCGCCGCCTGAACCACTGCCCCGGTTATCGTCCGAACCGCCAGAGCCGCTGCCAATTCCAAATCCCATGATGCTGATCACTTCGGCAGCCGGCAGGATGAGATTCCCCTGATGTTTGATGGTTTCACCAAATACAGCATTGACATCTGCCGTTGCCAGGAATTGATCCAGGGTGTCCTGAATCGTCTCCAATGCCGCCGAGGCTAACGCTTCTTCATTGGCGGGGAGTCTGTTTTCACCTTGATTTTCATTTTCCAAATTACTCATTTTGATCTCCTCCGGCTGATCATTTTTAGAAACAAGAACAACACCATTCCGCCCAACACAATCAAAATCTGAACGAGTCGGGTCACATCAAACACGGGCAGGTAGTGCTGTTCGCCCTGGGGTGTTTGAACCCAAACGCCAATTGGCCTATTCCAGATCATCCCAAACTGGGGGGATGGCTCAATGCGGAATGCCTGTGAAACCGGGCTGATTTCGTAACCCTGCCACCTGAGTGGCGGACGACTTTCATTTTGGAGAGACATTTTCTTCTCCTTTGGATTAGGTCAATTTTATTATACTGGCAGAGGGGGAATTTGAGCGAATTTCTAACCCTTCGGTTGAATGGATTGCAGCAATGAAAGTGGCTGTGGGCGATCGGTGGGGTCATGGCTGAAATAAGCCAGCAACACCACACCATGCCGGTCGAGGATAAAATCACCCCCTAATTGATGCAAATCACCACCGGTTGCGATCAGCTTTTCACCCCGTAATAATCTTCGGGCATAAAACCACAGGGTTGGCAAATTCCAGGTGCGAAGGATGGAGCGCTGCAAACCAAAAGCTCGATACAGTTTTTTCTCCGGATCGAGCAAGATTGGAAATCGAATTTGGGTGATTTCTCTCCAGCGATCCAGCCAGTAACCCTGTTCGAAAGTGACAAGGGCAATGGAAATGCCGGCTTTGAGGAATTCGTCCTGAAGGCTTTGCAACTGCAAAGCATGTTCCCGGCAGGGAATTCAACCCAGATGGCGCAGAAAAACCAGCAGCAAGTAGGGGTTTCCTTTCAATAAGTCGTGAAAGGAGTAGGTATTACCATCCGCTGCTGGCAAAGAAAAAGGCGCGATCCGATCGCCGGGGCGCAGGTTGTTCATTGTTTCAAATTTCAACGCGAACGCCACGCCAGAATGCCACGTAATCTTTGATCTGTCGGGCTGCTTCTTTGGGGTTGGGGTAATACCAGGCGGCATCCGGATTGCTTTGTCCGTTGACCACAATTGTGTAATAACTGGCTTCCCCTTTCCATGGGCAGATGGTGTGAGTCTCGCTTTTCACAAAATAATCCCAGTTGACGGCAGATGGGGGAAAATAGTGATTGCCCTCGATAACAATCGTTTGATCACTTTCTGCCAAAACAGCATTGTTCCAGATTGCCTTTGCCATACTTGCCTAACCTCCTGATATTAATCAGATGATGAATGAAATAATTTTTCCCCGGTGCGAATGGGGACATTCAAGCGGTTTTCCGGCGGTGTAAGGGGGCATGACCAGTCGTCGTTATAGGCGCAGTACGGGTTGTATGCCAGGTTGAAATCCACAATGAAATGGTTGTTGCCAATCGCTTCCGGTTCAAGGTAGCGGCCAGCGGGGTAGGTTTCTACACCTGCCAGACTATCCACAAACGGCAGAAAATAGCCGTATTGATTGCCGTAGAGAGTCAGTTCTACTTTTTGTCCTTCCACGACAAAAGAAAAACGTCCTAAACGGGTATAAATCTGAATATCGCCGGTGTTGGTTTGTATTTCGATTTTGGTTTGTTCGGGGAACGGCTGTAATGCCAGTTCCAGCCGTAAATTGGGGTCAGGTGGAAAGTAATTCAACCCCTCAAAGACCGCCTTTTGCTCTTCGCGCAATGGGCTTTGTGGGTGAGTTGCGAAAAATTCATCTTTTTCTTGTCGAATACTCTGGTAGTTCATCATAACCATCTCTCTGGATTATTTTTAACCTAAAAAAGTCTTGTGTGCAGTTTTTGACCATTAAAACCTTGTACACCGGATTTTTCCTGAAAGAGACAGGGCTGTTCGTCAAACAAAAAAGGTTATGGTCAAGGTCAATCTGTATAAGCAGATACGACAGGCAGTAAAAATCTTACCCTGTTTGCTAACAACAGGATTAAATTCGTGAGAAAGGGACAGTCATTGGGAGTGACGGTTGGGGTGCTGGGGTCAATTTCTAGCCGGATTTTTGGCGGTGTCCGGTCAACCAACGGCGGATTTCGGTGGGAGAGCGGGTGTTCAATACTTGAGCGGCGCTTACCCAGGCTCGCCTTGCGACCGAAACCCCGTATTCCGCCAATTCCAGATCGGCCGGGCTGTGAGCGTCCGTGTTAATGCTCAAGAGAATTCCCAGTTCCACAGCCCGCCGCGCGTGAACCTCATCCAGGTCCAATCGAGAGGGATTGGCGTTGATTTCGAGGGCAACGTTTTCTTCGCACGCAGCGGTTAGGATTAACTCCCAATCCAGATCAGCTCCTTCTCGGTTAGGAAGTAAGCGTCCGCTGGGGTGGCCGATGATGTCCACATGCGGGTTACGAATGGCGCGTAGCAGGCGGGTGGTGATTTCCTCACGCGGTTGGCGCAGGCTGACATGCAGCGACGCAATGACAATATCCAGTTCTGCCAGAACTTCATCCGGTAGATCCAGGCTGCCATCGGCTTTGATTTCCACTTCGGCGCCTTGCAAGAGGATGAAGTCATTGCCCAATTCAGCCTGAGCGGCATCAATTTCCTTGCGCTGCTCACGCAGTCGCTCGGCATCCAGACCGTTGGCAATACCCAGCGAGTGGGTATGGTCGGTGATGGCCAGCATTTTCAAACCGCGTGCTTTGGCGGCCCGGGCCATATCGAGGATGCTTAATGCGCCATCGCTCCATGTGGAATGACTGTGTAATTCGGCTTGTAAGTCTGAAAGCGTGATCAAATCGGGAAGGCGGCCTTCCAGGGCAGCCTGAATCTCGCCGCGGTCTTCGCGCAGTTCCGGCGGTATCCACTCCAACCCTAAAGCCTGATAGAGTGCCTTCTCGTTTGAAAAATAATGCTCCTGGCCATCTTGGGTGGTCAGTCCATGCTCGGAAAGAGAAAATCCTTTGCGCTGAGCCAGTTCACGCAGGCGCACATTGTGATCTTTGGAGCCGGTCACAAATTGCAGCAGCGACCCAAATTTTTCTTGGGGTTGCAGCCAGAGTTGGACGTTCAAACCGTTGCTCAATTCAATGCTGGATTTGTTTTCTCCATGTGCCAGTATTCGTACAACGTCTGGGTGATGGACAAAAGCGTCCATCACGGCTGATGGGTCATCAGCAGCCGCCACCAGATCCAAATCTCCAATGGTGGATTTCCAGCGGCGCAGGCTGCCAGCGAGTTCGGCTTCCCCCACTCCGGCAAGCCCTCTCAGCCAGTTCAGCCAGCGCAGGCCAATAGGACGAACGGTGCCGAGCAACATGCGTTTACTGCGCCTTCGCAGGGCTTCAATACCGGCCAAAATGCGCTTTTCGGACTTTTCGCCAATCCCCGGTAAATGGCGGAGATGTCCATCCCGGGCGGCTGATTCCAGATCCATCAGGGATGTGATCCCGGCTTGTTTCCAGAACAAGGCTACTTTTTTGGGTCCAACATCGGGAATTTCCAATAATTCCAGCAAGGTGGGCGGAACTTCCTGTTCCAGTCTTTCCAGAAAGCCCAGTTTTCCGGTGGTGAGCAATTCTTCAATTTTTTCAGCTATGGCTTTTCCCACACCGGGAATTTCCGTCAATTTGCCCTCGCGGTACAATTCTTCCGCTTCGCGCGGGTAAGACCGCAGGCTTTCGGCTGCCCGCCGATAGGCAAGGGTTTTATAAACTACTTCGCCGTTGATTTCCAATAGGTTGGCAATGCGCTCAAAAATCCCGGCCAATTGCTGATTATTCATGTCAGTTATTATACAATAGAGCCATGAACCCTAACTTATTTTCCGATATATCTCGTCCAACCTTGTTGATTGACCAACAGCGTGTCCAGAGGAACATTCAACGTATGGCAGAAAAAGCGCTTCGAGCGGGGGTACGCTTGCGTCCTCATTTCAAAACCCATCAATCTGCCCGGGTGGGAGAGTGGTTTCGTCCGTTTGGGATTGAGGCGATTACCGTATCCTCGCTGGATATGGCCGTGTATTTTGCTCGTCACGGCTGGAAAGATATTCTGGTAGCGTTTCCTCTCAATTTGCGCCAGATGACTCTGGTGCGCCATTTGAGCAAATTGATCCGGCTGGGTGTGCTGGTGGAAAGTTCAGCGCATGTGGAGGCACTGGCTGGTTCGGTGGAGGGAGCGGTGGATGTGTGGATCAAGGTGGACAGTGGCAGTCGGCGCACGGGTCTGGCATGGGATGATCCTTCCTCTATTCTGGAATTGGCCCGTCAAGTGCGGGAGCAGCCTCTCTTGAATCTGCGTGGGTTGTTGACCCATGCCGGTGAAACCTACAAAAGCCAGAGTGTCACCGAAGTGGTACAACGTTTTCAGCGCAGCAATCAGCGCATGAATCAGGTACGTCAGTTTTTGGAGCAGAACGGTATAGATGATCTGGAAGTATCGGTGGGAGATACCCCCGGTTGCAGCCTGAGTGATGATTTTGAGGGTGTGGATGAAATCCGCCCGGGCAATTTTGTCTTTTACGATGCCCAAATGGCACAACTGGGAGCCTGCCGGGAAGCCGAGATCGCCGCGGTGGTTGCCTGCCCGCTTGTAGCACTTCATCCCAACCGGGGAGAGGCCGTGATATACGGCGGTGCCGTCCACTTTTCTAAAGATGCTGTTTTGGAAAACGGAGCGGCAGTTTATGGTTGGGTAGTGCAGCTGAATGAACAAGGGTGGTCAGCACGCACCCCGGGTGGTGCGCTGGTGCGGCTCTCCCAGGAGCATGGTATTCTCCGTTTACCAGCGGAGGTGTTTTCTTCTTTGGCTGTGGGCGATTTGATCGGTGTGATTCCTGCGCATGTCTGTCTGACGGTGTCGGCGCTGGGCGTTTACCGCACCTTGCAAGGCGAGTGGATCGAGACTCTGGTCAGGGCATCAGCACCAGCGGAACCGGCGTGAACACCAGCAGAAAAATGAACAGGGTTAGCCATCCCAATCGTCTACGGTGCGGATCGAGTTCGGTGATTTGATCAAGCGGTTCAGCGTACACCCGGCCGAAGAGGAAGATCAACACAGCCCACAGCCACCAGCCTGACCAGACGAATCCCAACAAGCCGAGTGCCAGCAATACCAGCGGGTAAATGCGGCGGGCGCGTTCCCTTCCAAACAGAACATAAAGCAGGTGTCCACCATCGAGTTGACCGGCAGGGATCAGATTCAGGGAAGTGATCAAGATGCCGCCCCATCCCGCCCATGCAACCGGATGGAGCAAAACGTCCATGCCGCCGTAGGGAAGTGGCTGTCCGGTGAAGATGTAGCGCACCCAATAAAGCAATGGAGAAAGACCGCCGTAATCGGCCGGGGCAGGCAAAAACTGCCCGAAGACTAAAAATTTAAGCAATAGATAGAGGATGGAATTGCCTTCCAGTTGAGTTTGCCCTAAACCGTTGCCCAATGGTGCTGCAGGCAGTGGAGAAAGTTCAGAAAGTGACAGACCGATCAACAAAACGGGTATCGCCACAACCAGCCCGGAGAGGGGACCGGCAATGCCAATGTCCATCAACACCCGCCGGTTTTTAGGGAGATTCTTCATGTTGATGAAAGCGCCGAGCGTTCCAAACGGACTGAGCGGGAATGGAAGCGGCAGAAAGTAGGGCAGGCTCACGGATGCCCCATGCCGCCGGCCGACCAGATAATGTCCAAACTCGTGGGCAGTGAGGATCGCCAGCATGCTGATGGCAAATGGCCAGCCGCCGCTGATGATTGCCCAGATGAACTCAGCCGCATTCCCCGGCATTTCTTGCAAATTCAGCATTCCCCCGGTGAACCATACACTGATCAGCGTAAGAATGAAGAAGATCAGATTGGTGCGCGGATTGGAAGGACGCGGGGCTTGCCGACTGGTCACGAAAATTACCGTCTGGCGATTGTTTTCATAGCGAAACAGGGGGGTTAAACCCAATGGATTAACCGCTTCTGCCAGCCGGTCATAGGCTTCCGCTGTATCCGGTAGAAGGATGCGACCATGGTATTTGACTACAAACCCTTTGCGTTCGTCCCCATAAGTTGTGTCTTCAATGAAGAAGACACGGCGCACGGCCAGTTCAATTCTTTCGTACAGTAATGGTTGATCTTCCATGAGGCACTTTTTCTCTGTTTTTAGATACGATTAATATTCAGGCGGGAATGGATGGGAGTCGAACCCACCGCGGCCCGCAACGCGACCCGCCACCGGTTTTGAAGACCGGGGAGCCCAC
>FWPU01005151.1_pt1 | contig 28984 bp, 26 predicted proteins | sample 2228361 | NCBI WGS metagenome assembly FWPU01 (sample SAMEA103939777, study PRJEB20133) | metagenome | reverse complement strand
AACGGCCTATGGCTTCTGGGTGATGCGAAGCTCAAGCGACAAGACCAGGGAGCCTGGCCGGGAGTCGCCGACATGGTCGGGGCGAGAGGATTTGAACCTCCGACCTCAGCGTCCCGAACGCTGCGCGCTACCAAACTGCGCCACGCCCCGACCGCGAGCGTCGTTCGGGCGGGCCGATGATAGCAGAGGTCCGGCTGACGAGCCCCTGACGGCAGCCCTCCCGGGCCGCCGGACCCTCGTCCGCATCACGCATCGGGGTCGTCGACGGCGGCCCGGCGATGGCCTCAATAGGAGCCTTCGGCGCCTCTTCGAGCCCCGGCCGCCGCGAGCCGAAGGCACGCCCCGCTCAAGGCGCCCAGACTGTCCCGCCCTCGCCCGTATCGTCCCCGCCCCCGTGCGGCTCTCGGATCGGCAGGACCGCGATGGCAGCAAGGAGGTAGCTCACCGCCATGCAGCCGAAGGCGACCGGGAACCCCGTCTCGTTGCCGAGGGCGCCGATGAGCCAGCCGAGGACGGCCGACCAGACCGCGCCGACGACGAACATGATCGTGAAGTAGACGGCAAAGGCGACGTCGCGGATCGCCGGCCTGGCGACCTCGGCGAGTAGCGCCTGGAGGAGGGCGCTCTCCTCGAAGACGACGGCGCTGACGAAGCCGAGGGCGAGCCAGACGAAGAGGAGGTTCGTCCCGGCGAGGACGAAGGCGCCGAGGGCGATGGCGGCGAGGACGTAGGAGCCGACGACGACCGGCCGGTGGCCGAGCCGAGCGGCGAGCCAGCCGCCGACGAGCGGCCCTGGCACGCTTCCGGCGACGAGGAGGGTGTACATGAGGGCGATCGTTGCCGGGTCGAGGCGGAGGACGAGCCCGAGGTAGAGGGGGACGAAGGTCGTCACGATCCCGAGCCCTCGCCCCGCGGCGGCGATCGAGCTGGCGATCGTTACCCAGACGACGTCCCGCTCGCCGGCGAGAGCGCGGATGATGTCTCGGATCGAGTGGCCGGCGAGCGGTGCTCGGCCCGTCCCCGGACCGTCGACGAAGCGGAGGATCGCCGCCCCAGCGACGAGAGCGGGAAACCCGACGACGAGGACGGCCGTCGGCCACCCGGCCGTGGCGATGAGCCAGCCCCCGAGGAGAGGGACGAGGACCGTCCCGACGTTGCCGGCCGCGACGTGGGCGTTGATCGCCATCGCTCCGCGCCGGAGCCCGAAGGCGTCGGCGAGGAGGGCGTGGCCGACGACGTGCTGGGGGGCGCCGCCCGCTCGAGCGACGACGGTCGCGGCGGCGAAGAGCGGCCAGGAGGTCGCCGCGGCGAGGGCGGTCATGCCGAGCCCGACGACGAGCCCACCGCCGCCGAGGATCGTCTTTCGGGCGACGTGTCGGGCGAGAGGGCCGAAGAGGAGCTGGAGGCTCCCGTTCAGAAGGTTCGCTAGGGCGACGACGAGGCCGATCGACTCGACCCCGACCTCGAACTCGTCGACGACCCGGACGAAGACGAGGGGCAGGAGGGCGCCTTGGGCGTGGATGAGGCCGTGTTGGAGCGAGAGGAGGGCGAGGCTCCGGCGCATGCCCGCCGATGGTAGCGGGGGCGGGCTCCCGCTCGAAGGACCACGAGGCCCGGACCCAGCGGGCCCGAGCCTCGTGGCGGGAGGAGGAGGGAGACGAGTGCGAGGGGACGGCGGCCGCCCCCGGCCCAGTCGCCCGGCCCGACGGACGCGACCGCCGTCGCTGCCGGGGGACGACTACGGCGAGGGCGAAACCTCCGGGGACGCCGTCGGGCTCTCGGACGGAGAGGCCGCCGGCGTCGGGCTCGCCTCGAGGGTCGGGGTCGGGGACGCCCCGGGCGTCTCGGAGGCGCCGGGGGAGCCGCCGAGCGGCGGCGTCGGACTCGCTCCCGGCCCGCAGGCGGCGACGATCGCGGCTCCAACGACGAGAGCGGCGGCAAGTCGTCGTTTCATGGCTGACCTCCTTGTTCGTGGGAAGCGAGACGAGCTCGGTTCTCGAGCTCGGTCGGTGCCCGACCGGCCTGGGGAGCCGAGGCGGGCGGGCCCCGAACCTCTGTCTCGGTGCCGGCCAGGGAGGATGGCAGGGCACCGATGAAGGTTCGATGAAGACGACGCTCCTGCCGGCTGAGGTTGAGAAAACTGCCCCGCTCCTGAACCTCCGGCCAACCCGGGGCTCCTAGGATCGGTCCGGAGGTGATTGGATGCGCCTGCTCGTCGCTGAAGACGACCGTCGCCTCGCTGGTCTCCTCAGACGCGGGCTCCAGGACGAGGGCTACGCTGTCGACGTCGCCGGGACCGCCGAGGAGACCCGCTGGCTGGCGACGGAAGTGCCCTACGACACGATCGTCCTCGACGTCATGCTCCCCGACGGCGACGGCTTCGACCTCTGTCGAGACCTCCGGGCCGCCGGGCGCTGGGTGCCGGTCCTCTTCCTGACCGCTCGCTCAGCCGTCGCTGACCGGGTCCGGGGTCTCGACGGCGGCGGCGACGACTACCTCGTCAAGCCCTTCGAGTTCGAGGAGCTCCTCGCCCGGATCCGAGCCCTCGTTCGGCGGGGAGCGCAGCCGCGACCGGCGGTCATCGAGTACGGACCCTTCGTCCTCGACCCGGCGGGCCGGGAGGTCAGGGTCGGCGGGCGGCCGGTCGCCCTCTCGCCCCGGGAGTTCGCCATCCTCGAGCTCCTCGCCCGCCGCCCGAACGAGGTCCTCTCGAGAACCGAGATCAGGGAGCGGGTCTGGGACTGGGCTTTCGAGGGGGTGTCGAACGTCATCGACGTTCACATCGCCAGCCTCCGCCGAAAGCTCGCCGCTCGGCCTGGTGGGCCGACGATCGAGGCCGTTCGGGGCGTCGGCTACGTCCTCCGACCACCCTCTGGAGCGGACGGTCGGGCGGGCGACGTCCGTTGAGCCTGCGGACCCGGCTGACGATCTGGTCGGCCTTCGTCGCCATCTCTCTCGTCGCCGTCGCCGGGCTCCTCGTCTGGGTCGACGTCGGTCGCCAGCTCCGTCGATCCCTCGACGAGACCCTTCGTCTCCACGCCGAGGACGTCCGCACCGACCTCGCCGTCGACCCGAACGCCGCCCTCGACGTCCTTCGGACCGGCCGCCCGGCGATCTTCACCGTCGTCATCGGCCCCGACGGGCAGCCGATCCGCAAGACGCCGGCGGCGCCGGAGCTCCCCGCCGTGCCACCGGCCGGGGACTCGGAGATGGCGATCGGCGACGACCGCTACGCCCTCCATGCCCTCGACGCCCCGATCGGCCGGATCGTGACCGGGGCCTCCCTGGCCGGGATCGACGAGATCCGCTCGAGCGTCACCATGAGCCTCCTCGCCGTCGGAATCGGGGTCGGCCTCGTCGCCGTCGTCGGTGGCTGGTGGCTCATCGGGCGAGCCCTCGAGCCCGTGGGGGCGCTCGCCGCTGAGTTGGAGGCGATCGAGCCCGGCGACCTCGACCGCCGAGTGACGCTTGAGGCGAGGGGCGAGGAGATCGACCGGCTGGCCCGATCAGTGAACGCCATGCTCGCCCGCCTCGACGACGGCCTCCGGCGCCAACAGGCCTTCGTCGCCGCTGCCTCCCACGACCTCCGGACCCCGATTGCCGCCCTCCGGACGGAGCTCGAGCTCGCCCTCCGAGGTCGCCGCGACGCCTCGACCCTCCGGAGGGCGATCGAGGCTGCCCGCGACGATGCCGTCCGGCTCGGTCGCCTCGCCGAGGGCCTCCTCGCCCTCGCCGAGGCAGAACCCGGTGGGCGGCCCATGACCCGGAGTCGGGTCACCATGACCGAGCTCGTCGAGGCGGCCGTCGACGGCTGTCGCTCCCTCGCCGAGCAGCGAGGGGTCGCCATCGCCGTCCACGTCCCGCCTGGTGAGGTGCTCGTCGACCGGGTGCGCCTCGAGCAGGCGATCCGAAACCTCGTCGCCAACGCCGTCCGCTTCTCGCCCGAGGGCGGGCGGGTCGAGGTCGTGGCCGAGACGACGGCGGCGGGCCGCTCGGGCGGCTCCCGACGCCGCCGACTTCGAGTCGCCGTCACCGACGAGGGCCCCGGGGTGGAGCCGGACCTCGAAGCTCGTCTCTTCCTCCCCTTCCCGCGTCGAGGCGGCGACGGTGAAGGGGCCGGCCTTGGCCTGGCGATGGCGGCGGCTGCCGTCCGAGCCCACGGCGGCGAGATCGGCTACCGCCCCCGAGCGAGGGGCGGCTCGGAGTTCTGGTTCGTCGTTCCGGCTTGAGGGCCGAGGCTCATCGCCGGCGGTCTGGGCGACCTCGACCGGAGGCGACGACCCCATCGCTTGACCACCCGAGCGTGGCCGCATACGCTCGACGCTGGCGATGGCGTCCGCCGAGACGGTCCTCGTCTGAACCGCCCACGTCGGGCTGATGGCTCCTGAACTCACCTGGCTCGGGGCACGGTTGCCCCAGGAACGGAGACGCGCGTGAGCGACGGGAAACGAGGCGCGGCGGACGACGAGGCGGGCGGGATCGTCGAGGGCTTTCTGACCACGGCCACCGCGGTCGAGGGCGGCCGCTTCTGGACGCGCCTCGAGGCGGCCGTCGGGCGGGCCGTCGTCGGTGCCGCCGACGCCCTCCGCCTCCTGACGATCGCCCTCCTCGCCGAGGGTCACGCCCTCATCGAGGACGTACCCGGGACCGGGAAGACGACCCTTGCCCGGTCCTTCGCCCGGGCCCTCGGTCTCACCTTCGGTCGAGTCCAGGGCACGCCGGACCTCTTGCCCGGCGACGTGACCGGGAGCAGCGTCTACGACTCCGGCCGCTTCCGCTTCGTGCCCGGCCCGATCTTCGCGAACGTCGTCCTCGTCGACGAGATCAACCGGGCGACGCCGCGGACCCAGTCGGCGCTCCTCGAGGCGATGCAGGAACGGCAGGTCTCCGTCGACGGGACGACCCACCGCCTCCCGGCCCCCTTCATCGTCCTGGCCACGGAGAACCCGATCGAGCTCGAGGGAACCTTTGCCCTCCCCGAGGCGCAGCTCGACCGCTTCCTCGTCCGGACGAGCCTCGGCTACCCGAACGAGGCCGAGGAGCGCCGGATCGCCGCCCTCTACCGGGACGGCCGCCTGCCGACGGACGAAGTTCCCCAGGTCACGAGCCCGACCGAGCTGACGACCCTCATCGCTGCGGCGGCGCGGGTGGCCGTCGCCGAGGACGTCGAGGCCTACCTCGTCGCCGTCGTCCGCGCGACCCGCGACCACCCGGACGTCCGGCTCGGAGCGAGCCCGCGGGCGAGCGTCGCCCTCTACCGGGCCAGCCAGGCCGCGGCCCTCCTCGCCGGCCGCGACTTCGTCACCCCCGACGACGTCGCTGCTGTCGCCCCGGCGGTCCTCGGCCACCGGATCCTCATTGACCTCGACCGCGAGCTGCGAGGGGCGAGCGCCGAACGGGTCGTGGCGGAGGTCCTCGAGCGGACGCCCGCCCCGCCGGTCGCTCCCGCCCGACCCCGCCGCTGAGGGCGGGTCGACCGCGTCGGCCATGTCCTCTGGTTCGAGTCCCTCGATCGGCCCGATCGGCCTCGTCGTCGCCGGCCTCGTCGTCCTCGGGCTCTGGAGCGGGGCGACGGGGCTCGTCTTCGTCGGCCTCGTCGTCGGCCTCACCGCCTGGCTGCGGACGGTCTGGTCGAGACGAGGGCCGGTCGATCTCGTCTACCGCCGTGAGCTCGGCTCCGAACGGGCCGTCTGGGGCGACCGGGTGCTTCTCACCCTCGTCGTCGAGAACCGGAAGCTCCTCCCCCTCGCCTGGCTGACGACGGACGACTTCGTCTCCGACGACCTCGTCGTCGACGGGGCGCCGGTCATCCCGACCGAGCGCCCCGGGATCGCCAGCCTCCGGACGACCTGGTCGCTCGCCCCCTACGAGGAGGTTCGGCGGCACCTGGCGATCGTGGCCGAGCGGCGCGGCCGATTCCGGTTCGAGTCGGTCGCCCTCACCGTCGCCGACCTCTTCGGCCGCTCGGCGGCGACGGTCGAGACGCCCCTCCCAGCGACCCTCATCGTTCGACCGCGGACGGTCCCGGTCCAGGTCGTCGGGCCGGCCGCCCTCCCCTTCGGCCCTCGCCCGATCCGGCGCGGCCTCGTCGAGGACCCGGCCCTCTTCGCCGGCGTCAGGCCCTTCCAGCCCGGCGACCCGCGACGGCGCGTCCACGAGCGGGCGATGGCGCGCCTCGGGCAGCCGGTGAGCAAGCGCTTTGAGCCCTCCGCCGTCCGCGACGTCGTCCTCGCCCTCGACGTCCAGACGCTCCCAGGGCCGGTCTGGCTCCTCCAGTGGGACGAGGAGCTCGTCGAGGGCCTCGCCGTCGCCGCTGGCTCCCTCGCCCGACGGGTCCTCGACGACGGCGCCGCTTGCGGGCTGGCGGTGAATGCCTGGACCTACCAGCCGGAGCGGATCGGTTTCGTGCCGCCCCGGGCCGGCCCGGGCCAGCTCGCCCGGATCCTCGACCTCCTCGGCCGGATGACCCCGGTCCCCTCGATGCCGTATCCGCGGATGCTCGGGGCGATCGCCCGGCGGGTCCCCACCGGCTCCCTCGTCCTGGCTCTGACGAGCCGCGACCCGGTCGAGCTCGTGCCGGCCCTCCGACGCCTCCGCGCGAGCGGCTTCGAGGTCCTCCTCGTCGCCCTCGGCCCCGAGGCGGCGACCCACGCTGGAGTGGCCCGCCGCCACGGCCTGCCGGTCCGGGTGGCGAGCCTCGGGTCCGGCTGGAGGACGTGCCATGCCCTCGAGCTCGCGAGCTGATCTCGGCGGGCGGATCCTCGGCGCCCTCCCCGCCGCGGCAGCGGCGACCGCCGAGGGCGCTTGGGTCGCCGTCTGGTACGCGGCCCTCGGCGCGGCGAGCCGCTCGGCCCGGTCCCTCGGTCTGGCCGCCTTCGTCGCCGCGGCGGCGGTGGGGCTCGTCCTCGCCCGGCAGCGCTGGCCCGGCGAGGGGCAGCTCGGCTCCCGGTGGGCCCGTCTCGGCCGCCGTCTCACCCTCGTCCTCGTCGTCCTCGTCGGCGCTGGCTTCGGCCTCCTCCTCGAACGGCCGACGGATCTCGGCGATCCAGGTGCCTGGGCGAGCGGTCTCGTCGCGATGATCGGCCACGGCGAGGTCGGCGGGCTCCTCCTCGGGTTCGCCGCCTGGCGAGGGACTCGCCACGCCGACCCCGAGCGCGATGACCTCGTGACGGCCGGGCTCCTCGGTTGGGGCGCGCCGCTCCTCGCCGTGCCGTGGCTCGTCGGGGGGCTGCGGCCGGCGGCGGGGTTCGTCGAGGACGCCCTCGTCGGGACCCTGACCTTCGTCGCCGCGAGCCTCCTTGCCATCGGGCTGACCCGCCTCGAGGCCCTCGACCGATCCGTCGGGCTCGATTGGCGCCGAAACCGGGCCTGGCTCGCCCTCCTGGTCAGCATCGTCGTGGCGGCGAGCCTCGCCGCCCTCCCGGCGGCGGTCCTCCTCGGTGCCTCCGTCGATGCCCTCCTCGGGGTCCTCCTCGGACCGCTCACGGCCGGGGCAGGGGCGGCAGGACGGGTCGTCGGAGCCCTCGGAGGGGCCGTCGGCTCGGTCCTCGGGCCGGTGTCGGGCCCTGGGCCGGCGGGCGAGGTCGGGGGCGGATCAGGGAGCGGTGGACCGGTGCCGGATCTCGTCGTCCCAGGTCTCGTCGGCGGGATCGCGGCCGTCGTCTTCGGCCTCGCCATCGTCGTCATCGGCTATCGGCTCTGGCTCCGCCTCCGCGGTGGGCGGCCATCGCCGATCCCACCCCCAGCGGCCGTCGAGGAGCGCCGCTTCCGACTCCCGGAGCTTCGTCTCCGGCTACCGCTCCCGGATCTGGCGGGCGCCCTCGGCCGGCGACGTCCGAGCCAGCCCCGGACGGCGAGTGAGGCCTACCTCGCCCTCGCCGACCGGCTCGAGGGGACGGCGGACCTGGCCCGCCACCCCGGCGAGTCGCCCTCCGGTCACGCTCGGCGCCTCCGGATGGGTGGCCTCGGCTCCCTCCGTTTCGACCTCCTTGCCGCCGACGTCGCCCTCGAGCGGTTCGCCGGCCGCCGTCTCTCGAGAACGGAGCTCCGCCGGGCCCTGGTCCGGGCGCGAGAGCCGCGGCTCGGCCGCCGGGCTCACGGAGGGCGGAGTCGTGACTGAAGGGCCCTCGATCCCCGGCCAGTCGGGGCCGCCGTCGGGGCCGCCGTCGGGGCCCGCTGGTCGAGGGGCTCCCTCCACGCCGGCCGAGTCGACGCCGCCGTCGCACCCCATCGGCGTCGATGCGACCCGACCCAGTCCTCAGGACCTCTCCGCTCCAGCCGGCTGGTTCACGCCCGGCGTCCGCGGCATCGGCCTCGCGAGCCTCTTCTCCGACCTCGGCCACGAGGTCCCGACGACCCTCCTGCCGGCCTTCCTCTCCTCGGTGCTCGGAGCGCCCGCCGCCGCCCTCGGCCTCATCGAGGGGATCGCCGACGGCCTCTCTGGTCTGGCGAAGATCGTCGGGGGTCCCATCGCCGACGCACCCGAACGCCGACGGGCGATCGCCGTCGGCGGCTATGCGACGACGGCGGTCTTGTCGGCGGCGATCGGCCTGGCCGGGGCCGTCTGGCAGGTCGGGGTCCTCCGGACCGGAGCATGGCTCGCCCGTGGCCTCCGGACCCCGGCCCGGCAGGCTCTCCTCGCCGACGCCGTCGATCGCCGGGCCTACGGTCGCGCCTACGGCTTCGAGCGGGCGATGGACAACCTCGGGGCGGTCCTCGGTCCCCTCGCCGCCCTCCTCCTCGTCGCCCTCCTCGACCTTCGGACGGCCATCCTCGTTTCGGTCGTGCCCGGCTTCCTCGCCGCCCTCGCCATCGTCTACGCCGTCCGCCACATCCGGGTCAAGCCCCGCGCCGGCGCCGAGCCCGCCGCCCGGCGCGGTCTCGGCTTACCGATCCGGGTCCTCGTCCGGGGGCGACTCCGGATCGCCCTCCTCGTCGTCGGAGCCTTCGAGGTCGGCAACGTCGCGGCGACCCTCCTCATCCTCCGGGCCAGCGAGGTCCTCGCCGCGGGCGGCTGGGCCGGCGCCAACGAGCTCGCCATCGGCCTCTACGTCGCCTACAACGTCGCCGGAACCTTCATCAGCGTCCCGGCTGGGCGGCTCGGCGACGCTCGGGGCTTCTCACTCCCGCTCTTCGGCGGCTTCGCCCTCTTCGCTCTCGCCTATGGGACCTTTGCCCTTGGCCCCGCCGACCCCTTCGTCCTCGGGCTTGCCTTCGTTGCTGCTGGGATCGGGATCGGGATCGTCGAGACCGGCGAGCATGCCCTCGTCGCAGCCGCTGCGCCGGCCGAGTTGCGCGGCTCGGCCTTCGGGCTCCTGGCTGGCCTCCAGAGCTTCGGTGACCTGGCGGCGAGTGGGGTCGTTGGCCTCCTCTGGAGTCTCGCCGGTGGGACCGTTGCCTTCGGGTATGCCGGTGCCTGGATGCTCGTCGCCCTCGGTGCCACGGTCCTCCTGCGGCCAGGGAGGGCGGCGCCGACGGGCGGCCACTGACGGGCTCGAGGTGGGTGATGCGGCCACCGAGGACGTCCGCCTCGCCGTCGTCAGTCCGGCCGTTGCCGGTGGCGCAGCCGTTGGCGCCGAGGACCGGGCGGGCCTTGGCATGAGCTCCGTCGACCCGACCGAGGACGGTGGCCGAGTCCTGGCCGCCACCGCGGCCGAGGGCCGGTGCCGCGTCGACCCGACCGAGGACCCCGGCGGGCCGCCCCGCGGACCCCGTTCGAGACGTCTGGGGGCGCGGTTGACCGGTCGCGGGGCCACCGATATCCTTCGTGTTGGCGATGGTGTCCGCCGAGACGGAAGCCTCCGTCTGAACCGCCCGGCTGGGCTAATGGCTCCTGACCGAACGACGGTCGGGAGTCTTCGATTCCCAGGCCCAGACGGAGGTGATACCGATGGACAACGTGTATGTCGTCGCCGCCATCTGGATCGCCATCGCCCTGGCGGCGAGCCTCATCTCGATCCGGCTCGGCGTCTCAGTCGCCCTCATCGAGATCGGCCTCGGGGTCGTGGCCGGGAACACGATCGGGCTCTCGACGACGCCCTGGATCGACGTCCTGGCCGGCTTCGGCTCCGTCGTCCTGACCTTCCTGGCCGGGGCCGAGATCGATCCGGGCTCCCTCCGCCGACACCTGAAGGCGAGCCTCGTCATCGGGCTCCTTTCCTTCGCCGCACCCTTCGCCGCTGCCTGGGGCTTCGCCTACTTCATCGGTGGCTGGGACATGGCCGCCAGCCAGATCGCCGGGATCGCCCTCTCGACGACCTCGGTCGCCGTCGTCTACGCAGTCATGATCGAGTCGGGCCTGGCGGGCACCGAGCTTGGCAAGCTCATCCTCGCGGCCTGCTTCGTGACCGACCTCGGCACGGTCCTTGCCCTCGGGATCCTCTTCGCCGACCTGAGCCCGCTCCTCCTCGTCTTCGGGGCGGTGACGGCCCTCGTCCTCCTCGTCGTCGGACGGGTGACCCGCTGGTTCGTCGAGCGCTACCCGAACCGGGTCTCGGAGCCCGAGACGAAGTTCCTCCTCCTCGTCCTCTTCGCCCTCGGCGGGCTCGCCTCGCTGGCGGGAAGCGAGGCGGTCCTGCCAGCCTACCTCCTCGGTCTCGCCGTGGCCGGAATCCTGGGCCAGAGCCGCATCCTCGTCGGCCGGATCCGGGCGACGGCGTTCAGCCTCCTGACGCCCTTCTACTTCATCAAGGCCGGCCTCTTCGTCTCCTTGCCGGCCGTCCTGACTGGTGGCGGCCTGATCGTCAGTCTCTTCGCCGTGAAGGTCGCCTCGAAGATCCTTGGGGTCTGGCCGGCGAGCCGGGCCTTTGGCCTGCCGCGTCGCGAGGCGAACTACACGACCCTCCTCATGTCCACGGGCTTGACCTTCGGGACGATCTCGTCCCTCTTCGGCCTCAGCCACGGCTACATCGACCAGGCGGCGTACACGGTCCTCGTCACCGTCGTCATCCTCTCCGCCGTGGCACCGACCCTCGTGGCGACGACCTTCTTCAGCCCGGTCGTGGCCGGCGAGACCGAGCTCGAGGAGTTCGATGCGGCCGAGGAGATCGACGCCGGGCTCTTGCCGCGGCCGGGATCCACGAGCGAAGGGCTCCGAGCACGAGGGGCATCCGGGAGGGAGGAGGTGATCGATGAGCCCGCGGTCGTCGGTGAGGCGGAGTCGGCCTAGCGGCACGGCCGCGATGGACGAGCTCGGCCGAGTGTCCGCCCCGAGCGCTGACCCGGATCGAGCCCTCGTCGAGGTCGGTGGGGAGATCGACGCCGAGTGCGTCGTCTGTCGGTTCGTCGCCGAGGCCGTCGAGCGGCGGGCGTTCTTCATCTTCGTCGAGGCCGTCGGCGAGCCCTGGTTCATCGCCAAGATGCGGGCCGGCGGCTTCTGCGGTCCGCACGTCCGCGACCTCGTGGCGAGCGGCCGGGGGCCCCGCTTGACGGGCCCCTTCGAGGACGTCCTCGAGGGCTGGCTCGCCCGGCGACGGGCCCTCGGCGGGGCGGGCCTGCCGGCGGTCGGTGAAGCGTGTCCGATCTGTGAGACTGCTGCCTGGGCGGCCGACCACGCCCTCGGGCTCCTCGCCTCGGGCGATGCTCGGCGGATCGAGGTCGGTCTCGGCCGCTCCGAGCCGATCTGTCTCCCCCATCTCGACGAACTCATCGACCGGCTGTCCTGGCCGGAGCGGGTCGGCGCTGCCCAACGATGGGCGGAGCGCTTGCTCGAGGCGGTCGCCCTGGCGACGCGCGCCGAGCTCGAGGCGATGGCCGATGGAGAGAGGTCGCGGTCGGAGGGAGCTGGGGCCCCGCCAGCACCGGGGCGCTGGTACAGCCCGGGGGAGCAGCGTTCAGGCGAGGGGGCTGAGGCGGCGAGCCGGGCGCTCCGGAGCGCTGCGGTGCCCGAACCTCTGGCCGCGGCTACCGGCGCCTCCGGCGGGCCCCTCGCCGGGGTCGTCGACATCCTCGCAGGATCGCAAGCGTCGCTCCAGAGACGGACGACTCACCGGGAGCTGCAGGCCTCGCAGCCCGAGGAAGGTCCTCCCGGGTCTCATCGTCGCTCTCCGCCGGCTGGTGCCGCCCAAGGGGCTCCCGCCGTGGCTCCGTCCGCGGCGGCGCTGGGGGCGTCGCCCGAGCCCCGGGCTCCGACCCTCGCCGAGGCCTGGCACGACGGCCTCATCACCGAAGCCGGCCTCGCCGCCGAACTCGCCGCCGGCCGCTGCCCCGTCTGCACCGCCGTCGCCGCCGCGCCACGCCGTCTCCTCGCCTGGCTCGCCGCGCCCGCATCGACCGACCGCGACCGACGCGACCTCGACGCCCTCTGCGGCGACCATCTCCGCGACCTGGCCGCCTTCGCTCCCGAGAGCGCCGCCGCGGTCGTCCGGAGTGCCCTCGAGCGCCGGCTGGCGATGCTCGCGGCCCTGCCGACGATCGCCGATCAGCCTCCGCGACCGATCGTCGCACGGGTCGGCTGGTCCTGGCGACGAGCGCGGGTCCGCCGGGGTGACGAGGCGCCCGCCTCGCGCCTCGCTGCCCTTCGGGAGATCTGGCGGGTGGTCCGGTCGCCGGGGGAGCTCATCGAGGAGCGACTCCGCCGGGCCCGGCTCGCCGCCGATCGGGAATGCGTCGCCTGTCTCGCCGCCGTGACTGCCCGGCGTCGGACCTTCGTCCTCCTCGGGGCGACGCTCCGCGGTCGTCGGGGTCGAGATCGCTTCGAGGTGAGCGGCGGCCTCTGTCTCCGTCATGCCGGCGCCGCGCCGGCCGCCACCTCGGGGACCGGGGCCGCCTTCGACGCCGCCGGCCTTGCCCTCGTCGCGGCCGTCGCCGAGGCTCGCTGCGCGACGATCCTCTTCGAGCTCGGCGAGGCGCTCCGGAAGTCGAGCTGGTCCGTGCGCTTCGAGCCGCCCGGGCCGGAGGGCACGGCCTGGCAGCGGGCGGCGACTTTTGCCCTCGGCGAGGCGGCGCTTCCGTCGGCGGTGGGGTCCGGTGGTCGGACGATCGGTGCCGCCCCGGAACCGATCCGGCCGCGCCGGGCCCTCTAGCCACGGGCGACGGGGACGAGCGATGGGTGAGAGCGACCCAACGGCCGGTCCGACCGAGGTCGAGGAACGGCCCCTCCTCGTCGTCGAGGTCGAGCGGGCGCCCGGCCCGGGCCCCGATGTCGAGCACGACGAGCACGGCCGTCCCTTCGTCCGGCGCTTCCGACCGAGCGGAGCCTGGCTCGGCTTCGACCATGGGGCTGTCCTCGACACCGACGACGGGCACGGCCGCACCCTCGCCGCCCTCGTCGCCCTGCCCGGATCGACCTTCCTCGGCTGCCGGATCGAGGCCGAGCTCGCGGGTGCCCTCGTGGCCGGGGAGCGGGTCGTCCTCCTTGCCGCCCTACCCGGGACGCCCCTGCCCACCGTCGCCCTCGCCCGCGCCGCAGCGGCCCTCGGTGAGGCCGAGGAGCTCGACGTCGAGGCGGCGGCGAGCCTCCTTCGTGTCGCGCGGGCCCGATACCGCGAGCGGCTCCGGGCGGGTCGTCCCACCGGGGGCCGAGCCTGGTCGGCCATCGGCAGCCTGCCGCCCGAGCTCGCGCGGTTCGCAACGCCCCACTCCCCGGCCGAGTACCGGCTCGCCCAGCTCCCGCCCCGGATCGTCCGGGGGCTCGAAGGCGTCCTCGACGACGACGAGCGGATCCTCACCTGGGTCCGCCGGCCGGCCTTGCTCGAGGCCGGACTCCTCGAGACCCTTCGCCGCGCCGGGCGGCGGATCGATCGGCGCGAAGCCGTCCTCCTCCTCACCGATCGCCAACTCGTCTGGGTCGTCGACCATGCCGAACCGGGCCGCTACCTCGTCGAGTGGGGGGTCGACGTCGAGATGACGCCCCTCGAACGCCTCGTCGGCGTCGAGGTCGAGAGATCGGCCGACGAGGTCGAGCTCCGGGTCGAGACCGATGTCCCGACCCCGGCCGGCCAGCGCGCCTACCGGCTTCCGGCCGACCACGCCGCCGAGGTCGAGGTCCTCCGCGCCCTCCTCGAGCGATTCCTCCCCGAGCGCGCCGAGCGCCGACCGGTCCGCCACTACGACCTCGTCGCCCGGGAACCAGGCCTCGAGGAGGCGCGCCGCTTCCGGCAGGAGGACGAGGCCCTCGCCCTCCTCGAGCGAGCCCGAGCGCGGGGCGGCGTCCTCGGCTTCCTCTTCAGCCCCCGCCGACCTGGAACCCGCGAGGCGAGTGCCCTCGCCGTCTTCGAGACCCGGGCGCTCCTCTTCTCGGCCCGGGGCGAGGTCGAGGTCGCCATGGCGGACCTCGCCGGGCTCGCCCTGACCCTCTCGCCCCTCGTCGGACGCCTCGACCTCCTCCCCGGCCCATCCCTCACCTACCCGGCACCCTTCGCCGAGGCGGGGGCGGCGCTGACCAGGCTCCTCCGGCGGGCGGCGGCGAACGCCCGGCCGAGCTGCGAGGGCCGGCCGTCCACCTGACCGACCGGCCGGTCGGCCGCCGTCTCGACCGCTGCGGCCGATGTCGACCTGATCGCCGCCGGCAGCGGAGGCTCGGTCTCGCCGACGAGCCGCCGTCTCGACCGCTGCGGCCGATCTCGACCTAATCGCCGACCTCGATCGCTTCGGCCGACCTCGATCGCTCGTCAGCCTCTCCGAACCGCTCGCCGGATCGTCCCTCAGGCCTCGAGGAGCTCGAGCGCCGGCCAGGTCAGGAACTCGACGAAGTCGTCCTCGAGGACGAGCCGGTCGAGGAGGGCGAGGGCTGCCCCGCCGCTCGGGATCCGGTCGAGGCCGACGGCGGCGGCTGCCTCCTCACGCACCGCGAGGTAGCGCTCCGGCGAGAGGGGCCGGCCACCGACGGCGACGCCGGTTCGCCGCCAGAGCCAGAGGAGGGACCGCGCGATCTCCGCCGTCGCCGCGTCCTCCATGAGGCTGTTGATCGCGACGGCCCCGCTCCCGCCGAGCCAGGCGGCCAGGTACTGGAGGGCGACCGAGACGTTCGACCGAAGCCCGGCCTCGGTCGCCTCGGCCCCGGGGACGCGGAAGTCGAGGAGGGCGGCCGCCGGGACCGCCGTGCCCGCCCGCTCGAGCTGGTGGGGTCGGCCGTCGAGGGCGCCCTCGATGACGGCCCGGGCGACCGGAACGAGGTCGGGATGGGCGACCCAGGTCCCGTCGAAGCCATCGGAGACCTCGCGCTCCTTGTCCTCGCGGACCTTCGCCAAGGCGAGCTCGTTCGCCGTCGGGTCGCGGCGGCTCGGGACGTAGGCGGCCATCCCGCCGATGGCGTGGGCGCCGCGACGGTGGCAGACCTCGACGAGGCGGCGGGTGTAGGCCCGCATGAAGGGGACCGTCATCGTCAGGGCCGAGCGGTCGGGCAGGACGAGCCCCGTCGCTCGAAAGGTCTTGATGATGCTGAAGAGGTAGTCCCAGCGACCGGCGTTCAGCCCCGTGGCGTGCTCGCCGAGGGCGAAGAGGATCTCCTCCATCTCGAGGGCGGCGAGGACGTGCTCGATGAGGACCGTCGCGCGGATCGAGCCCCGGGGCAACCCGAGGCGCCCCTCGGCGAAGGCGAAGACCTCGTGCCAGAGGGCGGCCTCGGCGGCGTTCTGGAGCTTCGGTAGGTAGAGGTAGGGGCCGGAACCGCGCCCCAGGAGCGCCGCGGCGTTGTGCCAGAGGAAGAGCCCGGCGTCGAAGAGGGAGGCGCTGACCGGTCGGCCGTCGAGCCAGACTCGTGGCTCGTCGAGGTGCCAGCCCCGGGGTCGGACGACGAGGGTCGCGGTCCGCTCGGCGAGGCGATAATGGCGGCCGTCGGGGGCGTCGTAGGCGAGGCGGCGTCGCACGGCGGCGGCGATGTTCGCCTGGCCCTCGACGACGTTCGCCCAGGTCGGGCTCAGGGCGTCCTCGAGGTCGGCCATGAAGACCGAAGCGCCCGAGTTCAGGGCGTTGATCATCATCTTCGCCTCGGCCGGACCGGTGATCTCGACCCGCCGGTCGCGGAGGTCGGGCGGCGCCGGAGGGACCCGCCAGGCGGTCGAACGGGCGGGTCCGGGCGTTGGCTCCGTCGGTCCCTCGCCGGCGTCGATCGCCCTCTGGCGGAGGGCTCGGGCGGCGAGGAGGCGGCGGCGCTCGGGACCGAAGGTCCGCTCGAGCTCGACGACGAAGGCGAGAGCGTCGGGCGTCAGGATCGCCCGGCTCGCCTCGGGGTCCGGCCGATGGCGGCCGGACCGGATCTCGAGGCCGTCGACGGGACCCTGGGTGGAGAGGAGCCGGCCGGGCAGGCCGGAGGCTCGGACCGGAGCCGGCGCGGCGCTGGGGGAAGGCGGCTCCATCGAACCGCCCTCAGACGACCTTGTCGTCGGGGAGGGCCTCGACGTACTCGAGACCGAGCCTGGCCGCCTCGTAGGCCGAGCCGACGAGGTGGTGGTAGGGGACCCCCGAGAACTGGTGGTGGCTCCGGGTCGGCCAGTCGGTCCCCTCGGCCCATTCGGCTCGCTGGAGCTCGATGTAGCCCTCCTCCTGGCGCTCGGCCATCGCCGCCAGGAGCCGAGACAGCCCGAGCCCGTTCGCGTGCTGGCCGCCGAGGGTGATGAAGATGAAGCGGAAGCCGAGCTCGGCGAGCTCGTGGAAGCGGATCGGGTTCGGGTCGTTGAACCACTTGAAGCTCGACGACCAGTTGAAGGCAAAGCGGGCCTCGGGGAAGCGACGCCGGACCTCCGTGGCGAAGGTCTCGACGGGACTGCGATCGGCCGTCGGGAACTCGCACCAGACGAGGTCCGGGATCCCCGTGTCGAGGTACCGGAGGGCCCGCTCGATCCCGAGGGCGAGGCCACGGGTCGATTCTGGGGCATCGACGGCCGAGACGCCGTCGGTCCGGGCGATGATGACGAAGTCCGGGTTGCCGACGTCGTCGGCGACGGCCCGCATCATCCGCAGCTTCCCGATCATCTCGGCTGCCGGGACGAGGGCCTTGCCGCCGATGTGGCCGCAGCGCTTCGGGAAGACCTGGTCCTCGAGGTGGGCCCCGGCGACGCCGGCGGTGACGAGGAGCTCGGTCTGGCGCTGGACGTTGAAGATGTTCCCGTAGCCCGCGTCCATGTCGACGACGACGGGCGGGATGTCGAGGTGCCGGGGTGGGATCCCCTTCTCGGGATCGCCGACGGCCATGGTGAGCTGGAACTTCCGGAGGGCCATGACGGTCCGGCGGGCGGCATCGGCGATCTCGACGCCGTTGTAGAGGTCCATGTCGGTCGTGCCGAGGTGGCCGATGGCGAAGGAGTAGCCGCTGAAGTAGACGGCCCGGAAGCCGTAGTACATGACGAGCTGGGCGCCGAAGGGGTCGTAAACCCCAGGCCCGAAGAGGTAGGGCTCGCTTGCGAGGAGCTCGCGCATCCGGACCGAGGGGTGGGTCCAGCGGGTCGCCGGGACGACGTAGCCCTCGGGGAGGAGGGGGGTGGCGACGAGCGGGGCGCGGCTCGGTCCCGCGGCCCGGCCGACGGGTGGAGTCCCGCGGCTGGCCCGATTCCTCCGGGACGGGAACGGGATCGGGCGGTGCGGCTTCGTCTCGCTCATGGCCTCCTCATCCTCATCGGCGTGTTGCGGTGTGGGCCGGGCCGCGGCGACGCCCCTCGGCCCAGGGACGCTTCCTTCGGGTCGTCGAGCTCGCCGAGGCCAGCCGTCCTTGCGGTCGGCGGCTGAGCCGGCGGGGGCAGCTACTCGTTCGGATGGTCGCGACCGCAGCTGTCCGGGCAGCCGCACTCCTCGCTGCCAGGGTCGGCGGTCCCGCGGCCGTCGACCTCCGCCGTCGCCGCCGACGGCGTGACGACTTCGTCGAGGGGGACGCCGATCATCCAGAGGCGCGACGGTGCGACGATCTGGCGGTCGATGAGGGACTTGATCCGAGCGTTCATGAGGCTACCTCCCTGCCGGGCTCCTTCGATCGGTCGATCCGGGCGCCTTCGCCTCCCGGGCTTCGATCCTGACATGGGCCGGCAGATAAGTCCAATCGAATGATTAGATGACTAACATAGAGGTCGTCTATGCCCGCGCCTGCACTCCGACCAGACCAGGGATCGAGGTGACCCGATGCTCCTTGCCCAGATCGAAGGATTCGTCGAGATCGCCCGCCAGGGCCACCTCAGTCGAGCCGCCGAGGTCCTCCACGTCACCCAGCCGGCCCTCACCGCCCGGCTCGCCGGGCTCGAGCGGGAGCTCGGTGAGCGGCTCTTTCGGCGGTCACGCCGGGGGATGGAGCTGACCGACGCGGGGCGAGCCTTCCTCCCCTATGCCGAACGGGCCCTCGCCGCTCTCCGGGAGGGTCGCGACCTCGTCGCCGAGCTCGGTCGAGGAGCGGCCGGGGAGCTCGTCCTGGGCGCGGCGCCGGCGGTGAGCACGTACGTCCTGCCCGGGCTCCTCAGCCGCTACGCCCGCCGCCACCCCTCGGTCCGCCTCGTCGTCCGGACCGGCCACTCGGAGGAGATCGTCGACCTCGTCCTCCGGCGCGAGGTCGCCGTCGGGCTCATCCGCGAGATCCGCCATCCCCAGCTCGAGACCCGGCACCTCTACGAGGATCGTCTCGTCCTCGTCGTGCCGCCGGACCATCCCTTCGCCGTCGAGGGCCAGATCGAGCTCGCCGAGATCGCCGAGACGCGGATGGTCCTCTTCGATCGAACCTCGAGCTACTACGAGCTCACCCACGCCCTCTTCCGCTCGGCCGGGGTCGCCCCGCGGAGCGTCATCGAGCTCGACAACATCGACGCCGCAAAGCAGATGGTCGGCCAAGGGCTCGGTGTGGCGCTCCTCCCGCTCACCGCCGTCGCCGCCGAGCTGGCCGAGGGTCGGCTCGTCGGCGTCGCCATCCGCGACGCGGTGCCGCCGCGACGGCGGATCGTCGCCGTTCGGCGGGCCGACGCGGGGCCGATGAGCCAGCCCGTTGCCGCCTTCTACGAGGTCCTGGGTGGGATCGGCGCCGTCCTCACGGCGGGCCGGCTCGTCGACCCGCGCCTCGACCCCTCGGCCTGACAGGCTGGGTCTGCTTCCCTGCTCCTCCTCTGCTCCGGAGCCAGGGAGTCGGGGGAGTCGGACGACGAGGGCCGACGGTCGACGGAGGGAGCACGGGAGCGGGCAAGGACGCCGGCCGAGCGGACGATCGCGCCCGTCAGTCGGCGCAAGGAGCCCGTCCATCGGCGCAAGGAGGTCTCCCACCCGTCGCCGAAGCGCCGATCTCCGCCTTGGGAGGAGCGGCCGCTCGCGGCCCCTCCGGGTGCGCGTGATCGGGCCGTCGCCTCCCGGAGGGCCCACTCGAGCTCGATCTCGCGGACGAGAGCCTCTCGCTCGTCGTGGAGGAGCCAGGCAAGACGCTCGTGATCGTGGGGTCCCATCGTCACCTCCGGTCGTCGACGTCGCGGGCCCGGCGGAGCGAGCCGACCGTCGCGGCGATCGCCATCGAAGGCCCCGAGCCCGAGTGATGCCGAGACCATAGGCGGCATTCTTGCCATCAGCTGTCATGTATGGCGGTAGGATCACCGAATGCGGGCCAGCCGACTCGTCGCCCTCCTCCTCCACCTCCAGAACCGCGGGCGCATGACCGCCGAGGAGCTCGCCGCCACCCTCGAGGTCTCGCCGCGGACGATCTACCGCGACGTTGAGGCCTTGAGCGCCGCGGGCGTCCCGATCTGGGCTGAACGAGGTCCGGGTGGTGGGATCCAGCTCGTCGAGGGCTATCGGACGCGGCTGACGGGCCTGACCTCGGAGGAAGCCTCGGCGGTCATGCTCAGCGGGCTCTCCGGACCGGCCGCCGAACTCGGGCTAGGAACGGTCCTGGCCGCGGCGGAGCTCAAGGTCCTCGCCGCCCTGCCACCTGAGCTCCGCGGCCGAGCGGCGCGGGTTCGCGCTCGCTTCCACCTCGATGCGCCGGGCTGGTTCCGGTCGGCCGATGCCCTGCCCCAGCTGGCCCCGATCGCCGCCGCGACCTGGGAGGACCGTCGACTCCGGATCCGGTATCGCCGCGCGGAGGGGGTCGTCGAGCGCACGATCGACCCCCTCGGCCTCGTCCTCAAGGCCGGCATCTGGTACCTCGTTGGCCGCCGCGACGGGCTCTTCCGGACCTACCGGGTCTCCCGGATCGTCGCCGCCGAAGCGACGGGCGAGCGCTTCGAGCGGCCGGCCGACTTTGACCTCGGCGCCTTCTGGGCCGCAGCCACGGCCCGGTTCGAGCGGGGCGGCGACGCCGCGCTGGGCCCGTACCTCGTCACCCTTCGCCTGGCGCCCGGGGCGGCCTCGGAGCTCGCCTCGATCGTCGGCGAGGCGGCGGCGTGGGCAGCCCTCGTCGAGGCTGGGCCGCCAGACGCCGAGGGCTGGCGGACGGTGACGATCGACCTCGAGCGCCCGGGCTGGGCCCACGAAGTCCTCCTCCGGCTCGGCGAGGGGGCGGAGGTGCTTCGCCCGCCCGAGCTCCGCGCTCGCCTCGCGGCGACGGCTCGCTCCCTCCTCGCCCGCTACGGGGTCGGCGACGGCTCGGGCGGTGGAGCGGCCGTCGATCCGTCCATTTGTCCCTCGTCAGCGGCCGCGGTCGAGGGTATCGTTGCCCCGTCATGGACGAGCAACGGCCCCGATCGCGAGCGACGACCGAGGCGACGGCGGCGCCGGCCTCGGCTGCGGCCTCGACCCCCCTCGTCCTGAGCCCGGAGACCCGCCACTGGCTCCTCGCGCTGGCTCGCGCAGCGGTCGGGAGTGCCGCCGAGGCCTACCGCGACGGACGCCTGGACGAGCTCGAGGTGCGGCTGGCGGCCTTCGGGCCGGCGGGAGCATCGGCGGCCGGAGGCGACCCGGTCCAGCGGGTCGGGCGAACGAGTCGGGTCGCCGAGGAGCTCGTCCTCCCGGCGGCCGCCTTCGTCACCCTGACCCTCGACGGAGAGCTCCGCGGCTGCATGGGTCGTCTCGACGCCGAGCGACCCCTCTGGGAGAACGTCCGCGATGCGGCGATCGCGGCGGCCATCGGCGATCCCCGCTTCCTCCCCCTCGCCCCCGAGGAGGTGCCGGCGGTTCGGATCGAGGTCTCGATCCTGGGCCCGATGACCGAGATCGCCGATCCGAGCGCCTTCGACGCCAGCCGTCACGGGATCGTCGTCGAAGCGAGCGGCCGGCGCGCCCTCCTCCTCCCGAAGGTCGCCCGCGAGCAGGGTTGGGACGAGGCGACGACCCTCGCCGCCGTCTGCCGGAAGGCAGGCCTCGCGCCCGACGCCTGGCGTCGCCCGGAGGCGCGGCTCTTCGTCTTCGAGGCCGAGGACTTCGGCGAGGCGGAGTGGTCGGCCGCTGCCACGACTCCCGTGGAGGCCGCGGCAGCGGTGCCGAGGGCGGAGGGCCGCAGCGGTCCGGCGAGGGGGGAGGGATCGGCGTGATCGGGCTCGGTCGTCGCGGCGGGCGAGGAGGGCGGTCGTGAGCCGCCTCGACTCGCAGGCGGTCGGCGCGGGAGGACGCGGTCGGCGTCGCCGGGGCCGGCGGGTCTCGGCGGGCGGGCGATCGGCGGCGGTGGTCCCGTGACCGTTTCTCGAGAGGTCGTCTTCCGCGATCGCTACGGCCTCCACCCCCGGGCGGCGATGCGGATCGGTCAGGCGGCGGGGCGGTTCGGCGCCCGGCTCACCCTCGAGGACCTGACGACCGCCGGATCGCCCGTCGACGCGCGCAGCATGCTCACCCTCGTCGGGGCAGCGATCCGGGCCGGGGATCGGGTCCGGGTGACGGCAGACGGTGACGACGCCGAGGCGGCAGCGGAGGCGGTGGCGGCGCTCCTGGAGGCCGGCGTCTGTCACCCCGGTGGCTGAGTCGCACGGGAGAGCCCCAGATCGTCACGGCTGACCGCTCACGACGGTCGGACGGTGCGACCGGGGCGGAGCGAGCGCCTCTCCGAACGCTCGTCCGCGCCGGGGTCGAGCAGAACGGTCTTAGCGAGTGAGCGCGGCCGACGGAAACGCGCCGCCGACCTACCCTGCTGCCGACCCCTCGCGACGCCAGGCCCGGGCGAGACGAAGGCCGAGCGGTCCAGGCTCCTCGACGACCAGCTGCCGCAGGAAGGCACAGCGCATCGCCGGCTCGGGACCGTCGAGCTCAGCGCCGGCGAACCACGTGCAGGCGAAGCAGCAGCGGGCCGCGACGACGCCCCGCTGGGGGCAGGCGACTTCGCCTGCCTCGATCGGCAGGCCACGTACGAAGCGGAGGTCCGGCGTTCGCCGACGACCGCCGCTCCCTCCGGCCGGGCCGGGTCCGACTGCGTTCATCTCCTCATCCTCCGATCTCGTCCTCGATCCTCGGGTGCGATCCGACGATAGGCGAGGTCCGACGGGCCCCACCCCTGCCAAATGGCCCGACCTCGGGGCGAGGTTCCGGATCGCGGAACACTCGCCGACAGCGTCGAGACCGCATCCGACCCGAACGGCGCAGGGTCGGCGGCTCCGCAACCCGGAGGATCGGGCGTCGGGCCGATGTGCCACAGGAAATGAGTTGACGGCCTCCGCCGCCGACCGGTACGATCCGCTCCACAACCGAAGACCTTATCGAGAGTGGCGGAGGGACCGGCCCGATGAAGCCACGACAACCTACCGGCGCACAGACCCTCGCCGGCAAGGTGCCAAGTCCGGGCAGGAGCATTCCTGCGAGATAAGGGTGCATCGAGACCCTTCCTCGTCAGGAAGGGTCTTCTGTTTCGGTCGTCCCCGTCGCCGCTCTCGGCCAGACCGATCCACGACCCCCGAACCGAGGGAAGGAGCCGACGATGACGACCGAGACCGCGACACCGACCGCCCCCGCGACGACCGGCGCGCGGTCGATGATGCCCTCGGTCGACGTGGCGGCCGCCGGCTCGGCGGCGATCGAAACCTCGGCCGAGGACGCCACGGCGGGGGATGGATCGCGACCTCGGATCCTCGGCCTTCGCTGTCGGAACTGTCGGCGGCCCGAGTCCCTCGGGCCCTCCTACGTCTGCCCCGCCTGCTTCGGCCCCCTCGAGGTCGACTACGACCTCACCGTCGCCCGGGCGAGCCTGACCCGGGAGGCGATCGCGGCCCGGCTTCCCGGGATCTGGCGCTACCTCGAGCTCCTCCCCGTCGAGACCGCCCCGCGGCGCGGGCTTGCCGTCGGCTCGACGCCCCTCGTCGAGGCGACCCGCCTCGGGACCGAGCTCGGCCTCGCCCGGCTCTGGCTGAAGGACGACACCCGGAACCCAACCCTCTCCTTCAAGGATCGCCCCGTTGCCGTCGCCGCCGAGCGGGCCGTCGAGTTCGGCTTCGACGTCCTCGCCTGCGCCTCGACTGGGAACCTCGCCGGGGCCGTTGCCGCCGCGGCGGCAGCCCTCGGCCTGCGGGCCTACGTCTTCATCCCGGCCGATCTCGAGCCGGCGAAGGTCGACCACGCCCTCGCCTACGGGGCGACGGTCGTCCCGATCGAGGGCACCTACGACGAGATCAACCGCCTCAGCCTCGAGGTCGCCGACGAGGAGGGCTGGGCCTTCGTCAACGTCAACCTCCGACCCTACTACGCCGAGGGGAGCAAGACCCTCGCCTTCGAGATCGCCGAGGGGCTCGGCTGGCGCCTCCCGGACGTCATCGTCGCCCCCATCGCCTCGGGTGCCCTCTTCACGAAGGTGGCTCGGGGGATCGAGGAGCTCGTCGAGCTCGGCCTCGTCGAGCCGAGGCCGGTCCGCTTCGTCGGGGCCCAGCCGGCGGGCTGCGCCCCCGTCGCGGCCGCCTTCGCCACCGGCGCCGACGTCGTCGCTCCGGTCAGGACGCCCGACACGATCGTCCGCTCCCTCGCCATCGGCTCCCCGGCCGACGGGCTCTATGCCCTCGAGCTCGCCCGGGCGAGCCGCGGCTCCGTCGAGGCCGTCCCTGACGCCGCGACGGCTGCTGCCATCCGCCGTCTGGCGGCGACGGAGGGGATCTTCGCCGAGACCGCCGGCGGGGTGACGATCGCGGCCGTTGAGCAGGCGCGTCGCTCGGGGGTGATCGGCCCCGACGACGAGGTCGTCGCCCTCGTCACCGGGAACGGCGTGAAGACCCCCGATGCCCGGACCCTCGGGCTCGAGGCGCGCCCAGCGGGTCCGACCGAGCCGGGCCTGGCGCCGCCGATCCGCCCTTCCTACGCGGCCTTCGAAGCCTGGTACCGGGGTGGCGGTCGATGACCGCCGTCCGCATTCCGCCGGTCCTCCGCGCGGCCGTCGGCGGGGCGAAGCAGGTCGAGGTCGCGGGGGCGACCGTCGGCGAGGTCCTCGACGCCCTCGTCACGGCCCATCCGGCCCTCCGTGGCCAGCTCTTCGGGCCCGACGGCCAGCTGAACCGGTTCGTGAACGTCTACCTGAACGACACCGACGTCCGCCACCTCGACGACGTCGCCACCCCGGTCGGGGAGCGGGACACGATCGTCATCCTTCCGGCCATGGCGGGTGGCGGGCTCGACCAGCGCGAGGGACGCACCGGGGGCGGATAGGGGCGCTCCCTCAGAAGGCGGCTCGCAGGATCCCGGCGATCTCGGCGTCGCTGAGGACGATCGGGTTCGTTCGCATGCTCGAGCCTCGGGACCGCTCGACGACCCAGTCGATGTCCGCGTCCCGGAGGCCGAGGTCCCGGAGCCGAGGCAGGCGGAGGCGGGCGACCCACTCGGCGAGGAGGTCGGGCAGAGCGGCCCGGGCGGCCTCGTCGTCGAGGTTCGGGTCGTCGAGGAGGAGGCGGCCGACCCGAGCGTAGCGGGCGAGCGCCGGCGCGTTCGGGGTCCGTTCGGTGAGGGCGCGGAGGTTCGTCCGCGTCGTCTCCGGGAGGAGGATGCCGCAGCCCGTCCCGTGGCCGACTCCGGTGATCGCGCCGAGGGGAGCGACGATCCCGTGGACGGCGCCGAGCCCGGCTTGGGCGAGGCAAACGCCAGAGGCGAGGGCGGCGAAGGCCATCCGCTCTCGAAGGGGGGCGGTCCGTTCGTCTCCCTCGTCATCCGTCTCACCCGCGGCGCCCGTGGGCTCCCCGGCGCCCGTCACCCCCTCGTCGCCGGCTGGCACCCCTGCCCGCGCAATCGCGGCATGCCAGGCAAGGAGGCCGTCGCGAACCGCCTCGAGGCCGGCTAGGGCGAGGCCGTCGGTGAAGGCGCCCGCCCCCGTCGAGACGTAGGACTCGATGAGCTGGGTGCAGGCGTCCATCCCGTTCCCAGCGATCGCTTCGGGTGGTAGCCCGAGGAGGAGGTCGGGATCGACGACGGCCAGGCGGGCGACGAGCCGCTCGTCACGAAAGGAGCGCTTGAAGCCGTCCCGCCCAGGCCGGGTGATGACCGCGTTCCGCGTCGCCTCGGAGCCCGTCCCGGCGGTCGTTGGGACGGCGACGAAGGGGACGGCCGGGCCGGGGTAGGGGATCCCGCGGCCAACCCCTTCGAGGTGATCCATGATCGACGTCCCGCTTCGCAAAAGACCGGCGATCGCCTTCGCTGCATCGAGGACACTGCCACCACCGATCCCGATCACGACCTCGATGGCGGCGCCGCGCAGCCGGGCGACGGTCTCGTCGATGAGCTCGGGCGAGGGCTCGCCGCCAACGACGATCCGCTCGACGGTGCAGCCACGCCCGAGGAGGGCAGCGACGAGCCGATCGAGGCGCCCGCTCGCTGCGAGGGACCGACGCCCGGTGACGAGGAGGACCCAGCGGCCGAGCTCGGCGACCCGATCGGGGAGGTCTTCGAAGCGGCCCCGACCGAACTCGATGGTCGGGAGGCGGCCGACCCGAAAGGTGCCGGCGTCCCAGACGAGGCGGTTCACCCGAGCGCCTCCCCGTCTGGTCGGTGGCCTCGACTCACCGGCCCGGCACCTCCGGGAAGAGCCCGATGTAGCGATCGCCCCGGCGGGGTTCGGCCATCCAGGGTTCGACCCTGGCCCGCCATTCGAGGTAGTGCTCGGTCGTCTTGTGGGAGGCGGCCGCCTCCTCGTCGAGGTAGGCCTCGTAGAGGACGAAGCGGGTCGGGTCGTCGGCCGACTGGAGGACGTCGAAGCGGACGTTGCCTGGCTCGCGAATGGAGGCCTCGTGGTTCGCCCGGGTCGCAGCGATGAACTCGGCGAGGTGCTCTGGTTTCACGTGGACGTGGACGAGGGTGACGTGCATGGCTGGGTCCTCGCGATCTTCGGCGGTAGACCGGGGTCGACGGTGCTCGTCCCGGCGGCGCCGATTCTCGGCCATTTCGGTCCGGCTCGGCGCCCGCCGCCCCCGGCAGGTGGTGGTCGTCCCCGGCAGGTGGTGGTGGCTCGTCGTCAGCGAACCCGATCGGAGTGGGGTTGCGGCGGCCCGAGGAGGGGAATGACGAGGTAGTACCGCTCGCCCGGTGTGGCCAGCCAACGACGGGCCACCGGGACGAAGGAGCGGGCGAGGGTCGTTGGGGAGAGGAGGGTGCCCGGCGCGGGCGACCGTCCCCAGATCGAGCTCGTCCGCGGATACCAGGGATCGGCGACCTCCACCCCGGTCACGACGGTCTCGGGGTCGACGAGGGGGTCGCCCGTGGCGCGAAAGCCGGTCATGACCCAGGCGTGGCGCCCGCGCCAGACGAGGAGGCCGACGGGCCGGTTCGTGCGCCGGATGGCGTGGGCGGCGGCCAGGAGGGCGGCGTCGAGGGTCTCCTCGCTGCGGATGACGTAGGTGCCGACCCCGAGGGCCGTGAGGGCTCGAGCCCAGCCCCGGGTCGACGCCCCGCGCGGCTCCCAGCTGATCCGGCGGACGGGGTCGCCGGGGAGCCAGCTGAGGTCCCGGGCCAGTTCCTGGATCCGGTGCTGGGTTGCCGGCGAACGGTCGTCGAGGACGCCGACGATGTTCGCCATCGTCTGGATGCTCGCCCCGATGCACTGGACGTCGTTGAACTGGCGAACGAAGTCGTCCGCGGCAAGGAGGGAGACCTCGATCGGCTTTGTGGCGGTCGGGCTCGCTGCGGTCGGTCGCTCGGCCGGGGTGGCGGCGAGAACGAGCCGAGGATGGACGAATGGAGCCGCCCATAGGCTCGCCGCAGCGACGGCCACGGCAAGACCGAGGGCGAGGAGTCGCCGCCGGGAGCTCGGGGATGGCGTCCGGATCGTTGCGGGCTCCATCGCTTGGATCTTGCCACGGAGCGGTCGAGTCTGCAGGCGGTCGGCCATCACCGTCCGAGCGCGGATCGACGACAATCGGACCATGCACCTCCGGGACGAGATCCACGAACAACCCGACGTCGTTGCCCGACTGCTCGACCGCGGACGCGACCTCGTCGAGCCGGTCGTCGAGCACCTCCGCCGGGCCGAGGTCAGCCACGTCGTCATCGCTGCTCGCGGTACCTCGGACCACGCCGCCATCTACGCCCAGTACCTGTGGGGCGTCCGGAATCGGCTCGCCGCCGCCTTGGCTGCGCCCTCGATCGTCACCCTCTACGGGGTCGCTCCGAGGTTCGAGCGGAGCTTCGTCGTCGGCATCAGCCAGTCGGGAGCGTCGCCTGACGTCGTGGCCGTCGTCGCTGCCGCTCGAGCCCAGGGTGCCCCGACGCTGGCGATCACGAACACCCCGGGGTCGCCCCTGGCCGCGGCGGCCGAGCACGTCATCGATCTCGCCGCTGGTGCCGAGCGAGCGATCGCCGCGACGAAGACGTACACCGCCGAGCTCGCGGCCATCGCCCTCCTCTCGGCGGCGCTCCTCGAGGACGCCGGGGCTCGTCGGGCGGCCGAGGCCGACCTGGCGGCCGTGCCGGGAGCTCTCGAACGCGCCCTCGCCGTGGAGTCCGAGGCGACGGCTGTCGCGGCCGACATGGCCGCTGCGAACCGGGCGATCGTCCTCGGGCGGGGGCTCGAGTACGCGACGGCTCGGGAGTGGGCGCTGAAGATGAAGGAGCTGGCGAACGTCTTCGCCGACCCCTACTCAGCGGCCGACTTCCAGCATGGGCCGGTCGCCCTCATCGAACCGGGTGTCCCGGTCCTCGCTGTCGCTCCTTCCGGTACGGTCGCCGCCGGCATGGTCGACCTCCTCGGCCGGCTCCGGGACGAGTACGGGGCAGAGCTGGCGATCCTGTCGGATGACCCGGCGATCCGAACCCTCGGTCGCTGGTCGATGGCGATTCCGGACGGGGTGGCCGAGTGGGTCCGGCCGATCGTCTCCATCGTGCCTGGCCAGTTCCACGCTCTGGCGCTCACTCTGGCCCGGGGTCTCGACCCGGAGCGGCCGCGGGGGCTTCGCAAGGTGACTCGGACGGTGTAGGGTCGGCGGCCTCGAGGTCCGGCGGCGGCATTCTCGCGTCGGCTCGCCTCGGCGCCCATCGGCTGCCTCAGCTTCGGCCTCCTCGGCGTCCGTCCGCCACCTCACTCCCGGCAGCCCGCACGCCGACCCGGAGTTCCTCCATGGGCCACGCCTCACCGCCCGCCCGCGCCTCCATCGCCGACCGAGCCACCCACGGCCGCGGCCCCGCCACCCGCCTCGCTTCTCATATCTCTGCCTTGTTCTCGCCCGGTGAGCATCCTCGCGGCAGTCCGGCGGTGTCCGGGCCGGAGGGCTCGCCCAAGCCCAGACCAGGGACCCAGTTCTCTGCCTTCTTCTCACCAGCTGAGCATTGCACGCCCCTGTGGGCCCTCCGACGGGCCCGGGAGGCTGCGCCTCGGCACCCGGCGAGCGTGGGGCCGGCGGTCCGACGGACCGCTTGCTGGAGTCGGCGGCCGCGAGCCTGACAGACGCCCGCCAGGTGAGCGTCTGTCAACGAGACAGGCTCGGCCGGGCGTCGGAGACCCCGGCGACGCCCTGTGGCTCCCTTGGCGCGAGCTCAGCCGCGGGCTCGGGGAGCCTCGAAGCGTCCGGATCGGTCCCGTCGACACCTGCTCGCGCTCGCCTGGCGAGAACAAGGCAGGCGTTGGGCCGACCGCGCTCGCCTGGCGAGAACCGGGCGGGTATCGGGCCGACCGCGCTCGCCTGGCGAGAACCGGGCGGGTATCGGGCCGACCGCGCTCGCCTGGCGAGAACAAGGCAGGCGTTGGGCCGACCGCAGCAGCGAACTCCCGCCC
>FWPU01001417.1_pt1 | contig 28987 bp, 22 predicted proteins | sample 2228361 | NCBI WGS metagenome assembly FWPU01 (sample SAMEA103939777, study PRJEB20133) | metagenome | reverse complement strand
ACTTGCTAATGGCTGTGCCACATTCGTTGCGCTTAAAAAGCAGGATGCCTGGTCGCAGGTCCATGAATATGAATATGGCGGTGTCCCGCCTGCTGCCGGCATTCCGATTGTCGTGTTGCCACCAGGGCAGATTGTCTTATCAGGCCCTGCACTTACAGTCAGTGCATTGGTTATATTAATTCCAACTGTGTCTGAAAGAGAGCATCCTGCTGAGTCAGTGGCAGTTAACTGATAAGTTACTGTGCGCAGGGGCGCATTTGACGGCACATTGAGCAATGGATTTATTATTGTGCTATCATTCAGATAACACGAACCCTGGTCGCATATCCAGGAATATGTATATGGCCATGTTCCTCCAGAGACTGTTCCCTGCAAAGAGGTGCTTGCACCCCTTGCAACATCCTGGTTAGTACCTGCATCAACATAAAGTTGAGGATTAACAGTAATGGTAACAGAATCAGAACTTGTGCATCCTGTTGCAGAATTGGTTACAGTTACAGTGTAAGTTGTTGTTGCTGTTGGACTTGCAACCGGCTGGGCGCAGTTTGTGCATGAAAGTCCTGCTGCTGGAGCCCATGAGTAAGTATAATTAGGCTGTGCTGGCACACCAATCGTTGTGGATCCCCCGTAGCAAATCGTCTTATCAGGTCCTGCATCAGCAACCGGAACATCTACTGTGACTGTTGCTGAATCGGTGTCTGTCTTTTGAACTGGCAGAGTGGAATCCGTAACAGTGAGCGTATATACTGTTGTGCTTGCAGGAGAGGCAGTGGGTGTTGGGACAGTTGTGCTTGACAGCCCTGTTGCAGGAGACCATGAATATGAATATGGCGGCGTCCCGCCATCAGCAGAATCAGGTGCCTCTCCAAGAACTGCATTATCCCCGAGGCAGATAATCTGGTCAGGACCTGCTTTTGCAATAAGGTCTGGAACAGGCAGGGTATCGTCTTTAATGGTTACATTTACTGTATCAGAATCAGTGCAGTTATTTGCATCCGTAACAAGTATAGTATAGGACAGGGTATTTCCGATGTCAGATGAGCAGGCATTGGCTGAACAATCTACAGTGGGCTGTTGAGAGGATGTTGAATTGAGATATGTTGATGGTGACCACAAAAAGAGATAGGGGAAGGTTCCACTGGTTGTTATACCGCCAATTGCAACCTGACTGTTATTCAAAACCTCAACATCACTTCCCGCATCTGCAACCGGATTCGGATAAATAATAACCCGCTTTGTCACTGATGCAGAACAGTTATTTGAATTCTCAACCGTAAGTGTAACATCAAAATAACCGGACGTTGTATAACTGTGTGTTGGGTTTTGTGATGATTCGGGAGGTGAGGAATCACCAAAATCCCATGTCCAAAAACTTATTGTCCCTGAGCCAGGGGTTGAGGAATCAGTAAATGTAATACTTTGTAATACAGATGAATCGTTATCTACATATAAACACTTTGGTGCATTGTGGTTAAAGTCAACAGTTGGGATTTGATACACTGTTATGGGAAGTGTCTCAGCGTCAGAGCACCCATTTGAATCAGTCACAGTAAGTTGTGCTGTGGTTGAACCCGCAGTAGTGTATATAAAAGGCAATGGGTCACCTGCTGTGGAGTCAATAATTGAATCATTGTTAAAATCCCATGCATAGGTAAGCAATGTAGCAGGAGGAACAGCACTGGATGAGAGCCCCTGAAAATCAATTGAGCCAAGCCGGCAGATGGCACTGCGGTCTGCAGTAATTACTGCTGTGGGCAATGGATTTACTGTAATCTTTTTTTCAACTGTGGCACTGCACCCATTGCTGTCCTTTAACCTCAGTGAAATTGTATAATCTCTTGCTTCTGAAAAATTATAGGAAGGACTGACTGCTGTTGAGTCAATGATTCCATCGCCATTGAAATCCCATTCATAGGAGGCAATAGTTGATGAGGCAGTGGAACCGGATGCATCAAAATTTATAGCGTTTCCCGAACATAGTATTGAAGAACCGAGATTGATTTGAGGCACAGGCAACCCCACTGGAATAACCCGCACTGAGAATTTGCTGTACAGGTTTGTCTCTTTATCCCTCACTGTAAGCGTATAAACTGTTTCCTGCGATGGGCTTACAGTGACTGTTGCAGACCTCGGATCAGAGATTCCATCTGATGGCTCCCAGAGGTACTCATAATTATTTTTTGATTCAACGCTTATGAGGGCAGAACCACCCTTACAGAATTTAACCTCACCGGGAAGAATTATCTCAGGGGGACTCGGCGGTAAAACATTCTTCCCACAGCCGGCAATAATTATTAAAATAGTTGTTATAGTACAAAGGTATCTTATTACTTCGCCCCTCATAGTAAAATTGTAACATATTGAGGGAAAATGTCAACAATAATATCATACTGCTCTCTAAAAGTGGATTCTCAATGCGGTGCTGTCAAAAATCTCAGCGCCTTCTTTACAGGGGCAAAGATTCCAGTATGGTGTCCGCATAGAAAATCTGGTTCTATTCTGGCAATGTAAAAATTTTAAACGAACCAATATAGCCCTGAAGTTTATAGTTTTGCTCTATATATTTATGAACAGGGTCCTTCTCATGGATGGTTGTCCAGTCAACCTTAGGAAACATATTTCGGTTAGGATGTTCTGGGCTTGGGTCAATATACCTATCCTTTATAATAAGTCGGGGCGGGTATAATTTAAGTGCTTCTATTATTTGTTGCATCTGCTCATCGGTGTTATAAATTGGTTGAAAGGTATCAAAGGGGGTGAGATTCTTTCTACCAGTAAGGAAATAAAGAACAGGACTCCAGTGGTAGATAAAAATTGGTTCATTTTTTTCCGTTGAACTTTCAATATATCTGATGACATCAAACATCCATGAAGGTGTATGGTAAGTGATTGATACCCTCCCCCGTGGTGTATCCAATTGTAACTCATTGGTTGTTGCCATTGATTTATACAGTAAACTGGATCTGATAAAAGATAGAAAAATCAACAACAGTAATAAAGATGAGAATGTTCTTAATATGAGTTTTATTCTTGAATTTTTTGCCTGTATCCAGAAATACAGTATAGAATGAAAAAATAAGAAAAAGTGTAGCGGAGATACAAATAAAAGATGAGTATAATCTGGTCTGATAGGAACTACAGAAAGTTGGAGTATTATATCATAGCAAATTACTGAGAGGAGCGGCTGATTCCTCTCTTTAAAGGTAACGAAAAAAAGATATGGAATCAATATAATTGGAACAAATCCAACTACTATAAGCGGTGTTATATCAATGAGGTAATGAAGAGAAAAGCCATGATTAACAATCCATTCTTTTATGGATGTTAGTTCAGAATAGAGATATGGATATCTATTAAAACCAAGATAATTGCTAAATGGCCACTGGAATAATGTATAAATCGCTTCCTTGAGTGAGTGTGTCCATATAAGATAAGATAGAAAAGGGATAAAAACTAAGAAAAGTCCCGATGTAATTAAGAGAACTTCTTTTAAATATTCTTGCAGATTGAAATTATCTCTTAACTTCTCCATCAGCAGGGCAATTAAAAAACCGGCTAATCCAGCGGCGCCTATATTTTGTTGTGCCATTATACTTAATGCAAGGACAATCCCTGTTATTGCACGCACTAGCGGGGATTTATCTGACAGAAAGAACAATAACGCCAGTAATACAAAAAACACAGAAATTATATGTGGCTCACAATTTACTTTTCTAATACAGATATGCAGGAAAAAGATAATTGAAGCACAGAGAGGGATTACTGATTTTTTTAGGATCCTTCTTCCGATTAGATAAATTAAGATACATTGTCCAGCGATGAACAAGTACCCGGTCAGACGAGCAACAATGAATTTGTCCCCTGCTATTTTAAACACAAACGCGTAGAGCCATATAGCCCCTGGCAGGGTAATATGCCAGAAATCCCTGTAAGGAACTTCGCCATTAAACACCCTGATTGCACCATGTAAAATTATGCCTTCATCCGGATTAATCGGGAAATCATTGAGAAGTGGTAATGAAATTAATAAAGTCGCAATTAAGATAAAACAAAGAGCGAATTTATCCTGACTGGTAATTCTATCATTGTCTTTGGCTCTGTCTTTCTGCAATTCATTCATGAGAAAGAATTTTTCATTATATCCCAGAATAATCTATTGTCAAAATTATACCAAAAATTTTTATCTTGACCATTCGTTCAATTTATTATATATAATATTCTGTGAAGTCGGATGAAGGAGTTTGTTATGAAAAAAACCTGTCTATTTTTTGTTGTATCATTTTTTATTACCCTCGACCTTATTGCAGAGTTTAATTACGACATTAATTTTGAATATCGCTTCAGAAGGGACTACCTATCGGACATCCCGGCCGGACCCGAGGGGGAACTGTTAGATCAGAGAATATTCGGCGAGAACCGCTTGCGACTTCACCCCTCTCTAAAAATTGGAGATAAAATCAGGATTGGCGCTGAAGCAGATTTTTTCACAGGGCTGAACTTTGGAGACAGACCATCTGTGGATTTTCGCTTTGCAGATATACCAAGAAATAACCAGGACGGTATTGAGAAGGTAGATTTCAGACAATTGTATTTTGAATGGCACACGCCTTACGGACTCTTGAAGGCAGGACAGATGACATCTGTATGGGGCCTGGGAATTATGGCGAACGGTGGTGAAGACACAAATCTTTTCGGTGACTCCTATTACGGCGACCTTGTTGACCGGGTTGAATTCATAACAAAGCCCTTGAAACCTTTATCTGAGAGCAACTTTGCAGACAACTTTTACATTGCCCTTGGGGCTGATTTTGTCTACAGAGACGACCTTGGCAGTGTACTGGAAGGCGATAAAGCATACGAGGGAATATTTGCATCTTTATACAGGACGGATGTCTTCTCTACGGGCTTTTACATTGCCTACAGAAATCAAAAAGATAACCAGGGTAACGGAAGATACGAGGTGTTAGAAGGAACCGGATACGACCTTTATGTAAAGGGTGATTTCCAAGTTACTGAGAATCTCAAATTCATTCTGGAGACAGAGGGTGTGCTTCTATCAGGAAGAACCACCATTCTCAGAACATACGACTATAGGAATGGAGTAAAGGTTCTTGCTGGGGGCGTAGCAGGAAGAGCAGGATTTAACTGCAAACGAACAGGCATTACAGGAATTTTTGAAGCAGGTATCGCCTCCGGTGACGGTGATATGAATGATGGAACCCTTTACCAGTATAAGTTTGACCCTGATTACAATGTGGGACTTATTCTCTTTGAGGAAGTACTTAATGCCATCTCTGCATTTTCAGCAGAGAGGGCAGGAAACTTAAATATTGTAGGAAATCCACCACCGGGAACACCGCTCCTACCGACAAACGGCAGTGTCTCCAATGCCTACTATTTCTTTCCAAAAATATCCTTTAGCGGTATTGAAAATCTGGAAATTAACCTCGGGCTGTTATTCGCAAGGGCTGTGAAGGATATCATAGACCCCTACCTTACTTTTGAAAATGGCGGCGTTTCCAGAACATTTCTTAATACCGCTTCAGTGAGCAGAGACCTGGGTTTTGAAATTGACCTTGGCAGTCAGTACACCTACAGGGTCAAAGAATTATTTAAACTGATTCTTGGCGTTCAGGTTGCAGAGTTTCATCCGGGTAAATTTTTCACTGATATTAATTCAGACCGTATTAAACCAGTATATAAATTCCAGGGTAGAATTACTATAAAAAGATAGGAGTTGGCCATGAAATTTAATAAATTACTTTTGATTATTTCACCATTAATTTTATTTGCCTGTGATAAATCAAAGGGGCCGGAGGGATTGCGTCCAACACCGGATGGAAATGGGCCTAAAATTATCTTTGACCTGAATGCGCGCCCCCTTCCGGAAATCCCCTTCCCCAATGATATCGCAACAGTTCCTGATAAAGAGAGTCCGACAGGGCTCCGGCTGAATGTAAGTATCATTGCACCCACAGAATTAGAATCAAGGGTGAGGAAGAAGATTAACACACTTGATGGTTTCAGTATTTACTCCTACATTACTGTTTCCTTTGATAAGCCCCTTGATTTGCAGAACATAAAATCAAGGCACAGTGATATGGATTTTTCCAATGACGCTTTTTATCTCATAAATATTGACCCTGACTCACCCCGTTTTGGTGAGTTTGTCCCACTTGATGTTGGCAACGGCAATTTTCCTCTTGTGCTTGAGAATCCTGACAACTATTTTGAGTTTGACCCCAGGGCAAATGCAAGCAACCTGATTTTTGAAACCTATGATGAGGATTTAAACGGAAACAATGTTCTTGATCCGGGAGAGGACTCTGATTTTGACGGAGTGCTTGATAAGCCAAATTTGCTCAATCCAGGCGATGACCCACACAAGCAGTTATTGACCTTTTACGAGAAACAGACAAACACCCTGCTCTTTAGAAATTTACTGCCACTTGATGAAGAAACAACCTATGCTGTGGTGCTTACAGACAGGTTAATCGGAGTAAGTGGTGAACCAGTTCGCTCTCCTTTTGAATATATCAATCACACCCAGCAGACAGAGGCATTAAGACCTCTTGAGGAAATTCTTCCGAATCTCGGTCTCTCCCTTGACAATGTTGCCTTTGCCTGGGCTTTCACAACACAATCAGCCACGCGAGACATGATAGCAATAAGAAAGGGGCTCTACGGTAAGGGATCATTTTCATTTATTAAAGATAGAATTTCTGATAGAATCACAAAATTGTATAAACTGCATGATATAGCGGGTGTTAATCCTTATATTCTGCCTGCAAAGAATCTTACAGATGCCTTAAGAAACGTTGCCACACAGATTGTCGGGGATGTTCCACAGGAGACCATAGATGCATTTTTAAATACTTATAGTTATGTGGACTATTTTATTGCCGGCGAATTCATAACTCCCTACTTTTTGATTGACCGGGATGGAATTGCCACTGAGGGTTACCCTGCTGATGATAATGAGGTCTTTGATGTTAATCCTGTTACAGGGCGCGCTGTTTTTGGAGAACAGCAGGTTCCATTTTTCTGTGCTATCCCAAAACAAATTAACGACAAAAAGCCCCCCTTTCCTGTTGCCTTTTACATGCATGGCTATACATCTTCAAGGTTTGAGATGCTCGGATTTGCCGGAAGTCTTGCAAAATTTGGAATAGCCACATGCGGTATAGATGCAGTTGGTCATGGACTTGGTATTCCACCTGAGTTTGACCTTGTTTTAAAAGGACTTCTTTCTGCATATAATTTAGAGCCACTTTATTACTTTCTCGCAGTAGATAGGGCCCGGGACCTGAACAACGATGGCGTAAAGGACTCGGGCGGTGATTTCTGGACAGCAGATACATTTCATACAAGGGATGTGGTTAGGCAATCAATTGTTGACTACATGCAGTTTATAAGGGTTTTAAGAGGACTGGGGAATGATAAAATATGGGACTTTGATACAAATGGTGATCGTAATAATGAAATAGCAGGCGATTTCAATGCAGATGGAATGCCGGACATGGGAGGATTTTCGCAGGATTACTTTGCCTTTGGTTCCTCCCTTGGAGGAATTCTTTCGTCAATTCTTGCAGGGATTGAACCTGCTGTAACTGCTGCAGCACCAATTGCAGGAGGTGGTGGTCTTATTGATATTGGAGTCAGAAGCGTCCAGGGTGGAGTTGTTGAGGCGGTCTTTTTAAGAATTATGGGACCACTCATACTCGGACTACCTGATAGCAAGGAACCTGATAGAGTGTTATTGAAATTCCTTGTTCCAGATGTAAATGAGAAGGGCTATGTTCCTTTTTATAGGACTGCGAATATAAATCCAGGCGATAAGGTTGTTGCAATTAATTTAAAGAATCTCATCTCTGATTACACGATAGTGCCATCCTCCAGGACATTCCGGCTCCAGATTGCAGGTGATGCAAAGAGCGCCGTTGAAAAGCGTGCGATTCTCGGAATCACTGACTCTCCTGTGGAAATTTCTGACCCGCTGAAACTTGGTGATCCCCTTGAGATTGACATTTACAGTCCTGATGGCACATTAAAAGAGACAATCAATACCTTCGGATTTGACACAGAGTTTCAGGGCGGAATCTTTAAAGCCGGAACTCCACTTGTCATTCCTGCTGAGGGATTTGGCTACAAGAGAAACACACCTGATTTCAGGAGGTTCATGACAATTGCACAGATGATTCTTGACCCTGGCGACCCGATTGCATATGCCCCACATTATGTTAAAGACATAATTGATTATACTGATGTGGATCCGACTATAGTCCCTGGTGCAAATGTGATGGACATACCCACAATAGGTGATATGAATGTCCCGGTGAATACAGGCATAGCAATTGCCCGGGCAGCCGGATTTATTAATGTAACAGAGATTGACCCGGTGTATAACAAAACCCAGAATCAGGTTCTTATAGATAATTTTGTGGTTGAGGGGCTTGAGCGACTCTGCAGGTTTCAGGTTATGCCCTCTGGACCTTGCATTCTCTTTGATGTAGACAATCTCTCAGATGGGCTTGATGGATTTACCTCTGAAGGTGTTCCTGGTTCTCAAATTCCACGACTGAGTCCTCCACTGAGAGTCACTGTCCAGACCCCCACTGGTGTTTCAGGCATGCGCATTCCTTATATGAGTCCTTTCGGACAGCACGGATTTGACATCCCCCATCCGGAAAAGGAATTCAACATGGATAACTATATGATAAACAAAATTGGTAGATATTTTGAGACAAATGGAAAGGAAATTGTTGATGATGTCTGCCTTGCGGATAACTCCTGCCCATTTATTCCACCAGCACCATAATCGGGAGTATATGGAAAACTTACTGAACAAGCCAGTTTAATACAAGATAACGCAGACATCCTTCCCCTTCTCCATTACACTTATGGCATTTGTCCAAAAACAGGAAGAAGAAAGGTTGCAAAGGGAGTGGTTGCTGTTGGCAGAATCGCAATGGGTATTCTTGGAATTTGCCGGTTGTCTTTTGGAATAATTGCATTAGGACAATTGAGTTTTGCTGAGCAAATTAGATTCGCAGGACGACTTCAGAAAGGCTTAATTTCTGATATTAATGTAAATCTTGAGACAGCCACAAATGCATTAAATGCAGAGGAAATAATTTACAAAGAATTTAAAAACAACCCACCCACAATTATTGAAGCACTCAATACAGCAATAAATCTGGAGGAGCAATTATACGAATTTCACCTTGAATATTCTGTATCATTCCAGAACGAGTCATACAGAAAACTTTTTCACACGATGCTGAACGCTGATAAAGAGCACATTGAATCGCTCAAGAAAGCACTTCAATACACTCTGAAATGCTATGTCATAAAGGACTGCAATTTCATCAGGAATCCCATATCGCCCTTGAATTTCAATCGTCCCTGCATGAAAGCCATGGTTGAGTTGAGTTCCCTCCTCATCATCGCTGCGTAATCTTGTGCGCTCATCATTAATTTTACCTGAGGCGTATCAGTCGTATTGAATCGCAATCGGGCATTAAATGGTTCTCCACCCTCAACAGAGAGCTCAAGGTCAAAGATTCCCTTCGTCTCCAGCAACGAATTGTATTTGCTTCTTGTCCTTGTCTTTGGGTCAAAGAACATTGTGAGAACGCCACCAACCTTTGATGTGATTGCCCTTCGCCAATCCGACTCAGAGAGGGTAATCTCAATCATTGGATTTGGTATTCCGCCTGGAATGACCTGCATATCCTTTGCATCTTTCACAACGATCGCATATATGCCACCCTTTTCCCCGATAATATTAAACTGAATCCTGAACTCTGTTCCAACCATATCCTCAGGTGGTGGGGTCTGCACAAGTGTCTCCTGAAATATTGAAGGAATAATCTCTTCAAAAAATTTCTGAGCGCTTACATTCTGGTCAACATTAATATTATTCATAACGCACCTCCCATAATTTTTATTTTTTTCTGAATTCCTCCAGTCCCTTTAATATTTTATCAAGAAATTCCTCTGAGTAAAGTTTCCCCGCAAGTTTGTCCCAGACATTTTTGCTTACCTCTTCAATCTTTTTCATATCATCATCGCTTAATTCAATCTCTTGAATCCCTGCTTTTTTAAATGCCTCGTGGCATTTCATCTCAAAGTTACGCACTGAATTATTCCATTCCCTTTCATAGAGTCGCATTATATAGGCATTTATATTTGTAACCTCTTCGCCCATTCCAGGCGGATAACGCTTATTGATTGCTTCAATCTGTTTTTTACTTAGAAAAATTGCAGCAGGAGAATAGAAAAACGGTTTTTTTACAAAATATCTTGAAAATTGAAATGCCTGGGTCCCCATCCACCACAAGGGTGGCGAGATTGAAGCATCAATAATACCGGTCTGGAGTGACATTACAATCTCGGGCACACTAACCGGAAGAAAATTTATTCCGATTTCATTGTAGAATGTCCTCTCAACCTCACCAAACCATGTGACCGCTTTCAATTTTTTCAGCTCCTCAAAATTCTTTACTCTTTCCTTTGTATAGAGGTAAAAGAAACCAGTGTCAATCATACTCAGCAGGATATAACCCCTTTTGTCAAAGGCGCTGTCAATATCCTTTCTAAATTTTTCAAGAATGTAATCAACCTCCTCATAATTCCTGAAAAGAAAAGGAAGGTTGAATACGGTCATTTCCGGAACAGCAGCAAAAACACCCAGGGCAGTACATCCGCAACCGTGCAGTTGACCGAGAGCCATCTTGCGGATTATATCAGTATCCTCACCCATGACACCGCCTGCATAGATTGTTGTAGTCATTGTCCCCCTGCTGTGCCACTCAACAAATGGAACAATTGTATTCATTGCGTTCTCAATCCATGGGGTGTTAGCCGGAGCAAGTGTTCCAATCTTTATATTTATTTTGCCCAGTTTTTCCAAGTCATTCAGAGTTAGGTTGTATTTTTCCGCAAGCCCATCAATCATCCTGTCTTCAAGTATATTCTTCATTCCGAAATATTTTATGCCATAAAGGGCTATCTCTTCAGCGATCTTACGGTCCTTCACGTTAAACTTTTTCATCAGTGCATTGAGGACATCCTCTTGGATTTCGTCAGAAGATACATTGGTTGTTATTAAAAGGATAATAAAAACCAATTTATTTATTAGTTTCATTAACACTCTCCACTTTTTTGTCTAAAAATATCACTTTAAAAATTTTTGTCAAGAGGAAAAAGTTAGTAGACGTAGAGTTTTCCGTATGGTCTCGTGCTCAGGGGTCTTAGTTTTGTGAAGGAAGATTTGAGAATCTCATCTGCCTTCAGGTTCAGATCGCTTGCATACTCTTTTATCAGTTCATCAAGGAGTTTGTTATCTTCTTTAGTGTATTCAAAAATACCCACCCCCTTCCCCAGTCGCTTTTTATCTACTTCTCCCCTCACATAGATTGTTCCGCCGTGTATTCCTGAGCCGAGAAAATCCGGCTGGGTATTGTTATCATTCTTTCTTCCAAACATCCTGAGAAGGACAATAATCCCACCTGCCATGTATTCTGCAAGAAAGTTACCAGCGTTTCCGCCTATAATTATCACCGGAATCATATCCCTGTATCCCTTTATATGAATTCCCACGCGATAACCAGCATCGCCAAGAATGAATAATTTTCCTCCTCGCATTCCGTAACCACAAACATCCCCGGCTATTCCCTTTATTATAATTTTCCCGCTGTTCATTGTATTTCCTACGCCATCCTGAGCATTGTTGTTTACAATAATTTCCGGACCATTCATAAAAGCACCAAGGTCGTTCCCGGGGACGCCATTTATGGTTAATTTAACCTTTTCAGTCAAGCCGTCAGCAATAAAACGCTGTCCATTAACATTATTTAAAATAATTTCCCTCTTCCCCGTTTTTATTGCTTCATGTATCATTTTATTCAGCGAAGTATAATGTAAATTTTTTGCATCAATGGTATAAAGGTCACTCATACCTCACTCCTGATTCAAACGGACAATAATTGGCTCACCTGCATTGGGAGCCCATATCTCATCTGCCTCTTTTAATATTACTCGTATAGATGCCTCTTCACTGGCAACCACTGTAATAGAGTTCTTTTTACCGAGGACAAGCGGCCTTAATTTAATACGGTCATTAAGTGCCATAAAGCCATCCTTAAAGCCCATAATAATTGCAAAGGGACCATTCAATGTCGCTCTGCCATAGCTCATGCGCAGTGCGGTATAATATCTCTTCTCTTTTTCCGGCATCTCCTCAATGTCCTTCCAGAATGGAGGAGAAAATATACTTGCTGTTGTCTCAAGAGAAAGTCCCCTACGTCGAACAAGAAAATCCAGAAGATATGCGACAACCTCAGTATCCGTCAGCATTGTGCATTTGTAACCATACATTTCAACGAAGCGCCTGTTTGTACCATAGGAGGATAGTTCTCCATTGTGAACAATTGACCAGTCAAGGAGTGTAAATGGATGAGCACCACCCCACCAGCCGGGTGTATTTGTAGGAAACCTGGTATGACCAATCAATATATATCCAGAATATCTATCAATCTGGAAGAATTCTGCTATCTCCTCTGGATAGCCAACGCCTTTGAACACAGCCATATCCTTACCGCTGGATACAACAAAGGCGCCCTCAATATTGTCATTTATCTTCATAACAATCTCTACTATAAAATCATTTTCAGAAAATGAAAGTTTTTCTTTAATTTTATCATCTAATTTAACAAAATATCGGATAAATTCTGGTGGAGATTTGATTGTCTGAATCTTTGATGTTGGGATCGGTTCCGAATGAACGATTGTAAAATTACTGCGTAATAATTCCTCTGTCAACGGGATTGATTTCTTATCCTGATACATAATGTGAAAGGCGTAGCAATCCTTAAAGTCAGGATAGGCACCATAGATAGCATAACCGCTCCCGAGTCCATTGCCTCTCTCTCTCATATTTGTGAGTGCATTGATAACTACCTCCCCTGATAATGGACTCCTGTTGCTGTTAATGATTCCTACGAGTCCGCATCCCCCTGAATCCTTTTCTCCGTATTTATTTGCTGGCATTACACCCATGTTTTACCCTGGTTTTGTAAGTAGTTCCTTCCGTAATGATTCTGGCAGATCAAGAAATCCAAAATTATTCTTTAAAAGACGGTCTTTAAATCCGGACACATCAATACGCTCTCTAATTATTGTATTAAATATCCCTATTCGTTCAATGCCATTTATTGACAATAAACAGATCAATCTTCCATTATCAAGCACTGCCTTTTTGTAAAGGCCATTCTCCTCCCTTTCTATAACCTCAAAATTATTGTTTCCTTCTGCTATAACAATGTTGCCGATGGAAACGACAGGTGTACCGAAAAACTGGAATATATTCTGAGAAAGGGTCCCGGGATATTTTTTCTCCATCCCTGCCATATTAGCGCCTGCTATTCTACCTTGAAGAGTTGCAGAAGGAATGATTGGAATAACCTCGTGCCTGCCAGATATTGTCTCCCTTGCCTCAACGACATCACCAGCAGCATAAACATTTTCAATATTTGTCCGCATGGTATCATCTACAACTATTCCACGATTGATTTTTATACCACTATCTTTAAGAAACTGAACGTTTGGTTTTACACCAATACTTACTATCAAGATATTACAGGAAATTTTCTGTCCGCTTTTTAATGCTACACCGGAAACCCTGCCTTTTGTACTTCTGACAGCAGAAACTGTGTCGCCTGTGATTATTTTTATTCCATTGTGTTCAAGGAGTGATTGAGTCATGAGACCCGCTTTTTTATCAAGTGCCTTCACCAGGACATAATCAGCCAGTTCCACTATTGTCACATCCACTCCCATATGCTTTAATCCTTCAGCACATTGAATTCCGATCAATCCGCCTCCGAGAACAACCGCTTTAGGGGATTTTAATCCTTTTACCCAATTCATTATTTTCTTCGCATCATCCCAGGAGGTGAATGTAAAAATGCCACTGACACCTTCTATTCCTTTGATGGGAGGCACAATCGGGATGCCGCCGGAGGAAATTAAAAGTTTATCATAACTGACCTTTGCTTTGTCGGCAAAACAGACGGTCTGTTTTTTAGTATCAATGGAGAGAACTTCCCTTCCGAGAAGGGCTTTTACATTATATTTTTCGTAGAAATTACTGTCCCTGTAATACATCTTACTATCGCCAATCTTTCCATATATGTACTCGTGAATTGCAGCACGGGCATAAACATGATAGGGTTCTTTTGAAATGACAAAAATCTCTCCTTCACTATCAATCTTTCTTATTGCCTCAATTGCAAAAACACCTGCATATGAGTTGCCAATAATCACATACCGCATGACTATCCCCTATCCTCGTAAACAAGCGCTCTGTTAGGGCAGACAACAACGCACGCAGGAATTTCCCTCTCTGGGCATAGGTCACACTTATTAGCAATATTAGTTCCATTCTTATTGAATTGAGAGATTGCGCCATAGGGACATGCCATTATGCACATCCAACACCCCAGGCATTTTTCCTGATTCAGTTCAATTCTTCCAGTAGTTTCATTTTTCGTCAGCGTGCCATTCTTGCATGCTTCAACACATTCCGGCTCAGCACAGTGCCTGCACATAACAGAAATTGCAACGGGGGATTGGAATTCAACAAGGGTGCGAGAGAGCGGTTTTGGCTTTTCAAAGAAGAATGCCTTTATCGGGTCCTTCGTCCTTGAATGCTCTGCAACACAGGCAACCTCGCAGAGGTGGCATGCAATACACCATTCTTCCCTTGGATACACTACCTTCATTATCTAATCTCCAGAATCAGTTTTGCTCAATGAACCCTTCATGCACCACCTATCCGTTTTTATCACCTCTGTTCTCCCTCCATATTCTACAACCCTGCCTGTTTAATCCCTAACGCCCGCAATTCAACCTCATTTAGACCGACTCCTCTTAATCTGTCCCGATTTCCTTTTAAACTCTCTATTGAATTTATTCCCATAAGCCCAAGCATTTCTTTAATCTCGTTTGACCAGGCAGTGACAAGATTGACCAGTCGTTCTGTCGCCCATTCAGGATTTACCCGTTTCGCAAGTTCCGGGTCATTAGTTGTAATTCCCCAGGCACATCTGCCCCTGTGGCACTGCTGACAGAGGGTACAGCCAACAGCCATCAAAGCAGGGGTTCCAATGTAAACAGCGTCTGCGCCAAGGGCAATTGCTTTAATCACATCAGAACTACATCTAAATCCACCTCCTGCAACAAGGGATACTTCATTCCTTATGCCCTCCTGGCGGAGGCGTTCATCTACACTTGCGATCGCAACCTCTATAGGAATCCCTACATTGTCACGGATAATTTTTGGTGCAGCACCGGTCCCGCCGCGGAATCCATCAATAGCAATTATGTCCGCGCCTGCCCTTGCGATTCCGCTTGCAATTGCAGCAGAATTATGGACAGCAGCAATCTTTACAGATACCGGCTTTTCATATCTCGTCGCTTCCTTCAGTGCAAAGATTAACTGTTTCAGGTCTTCAATGGAATAAATGTCGTGATGCGGAGCAGGTGAGATTGCATCTGTTCCGAGAGGAATCATCCTTGTCTCTGAGATCCCTTTTAGAACCTTTTCTCCGGGCAGGTGTCCGCCGATTCCCGGTTTTGCCCCCTGTCCTATCTTGATTTCTATTGCAGAGGCAACATTAAAATATTCTGGGCTTACACCAAAGCGCCCTGACGCACACTGAACAATCGTATTCTTTCCATATCTATAAAGTGATTTTGGCAAGCCACCTTCGCCAGTATTCCAGTAAGTTCCAAGTTTTTCTGCAGCAGATGCTAGTGATTCGCACACATTATAATTGATTGAACCATAGGACATTGCAGAGAACATAATCGGCGTTTCAAGAACAAGTTGAGGAGCAAGTTCGCTCTTTAAAGCATCTCCTTCAAACTGAAGTACCTGTGGGTTCCTTCCAAGAAATGTCTTTAATTCCATTGGCTCCCTGAGCGGGTCAATTGAGGGATTTGTTACTTGACAGGCATCAATGACAATCCTGTCCCAGTAAACGGTAAAATCCTTATCATTTCCCATGCCTGTGATAATAATGCCCGCACTGCCTGCCTGCTTGTAAAGGTCCTTGATAAAGTTTGGTTTCCAGTTTGCATTGACCCTGAATGTATCAGGGTTTGGAATAATTCGGATACAATCAGTTGGACAGAATGTGGAACAGCGCATACAGCCAACGCAGTTAAAATCCTTGCTGTAAATCAGGTCTCTTTCTTTATCGTAAAAATTTGCATCATAGGAACACTGTGTCACACAGGCCTGGCACCTTATACATTTATCAAGGTCGCGCTGGACTATATAATCAAAGTAGTGGTTATATGGGTTTTTATACAACACTATATTTTATCCTTTACACCTAATTAATAAAGGTATATTTAGATTTTTTTCTAATTTCATAATCTTATTTTGGCTGTTTATTTTATTTTTGTCAAGAAGATTTTGAGATTAAAGATTAAGAACCCGGGGCGGTGTTACCCGCCCCACAGGACTAAATATCAAAGTAGAGTGCGAACTCCATCTGGTGAGGCGTCATATTGACCTGATCAACCTCCTTCTTCCTTTTATAATCTATCCATGTCTCAATTACATCCTCTGTAAAGACATCGCCCTTAAGTAAGAATTTATAATCTTTCTCAAGTGCCCTCAGTGCTTCTTCAAGAGAACCTGGAACACGAGGAACATTTTTTAATTCCTCTGGTGTAAGGTCATAGATATTCTTATCAAGCGGCTGGCCAGGATTCATTTCCTTTTCAATACCATCAAGCCCTGCCATAAGCATAGCTGCAAAGGCGAGATAGCCATTACAGGAGGGGTCAGGGAAACGAACCTCTGCCCTCTTTGCCTTTGGCGAAGGAAAGTACATAGGAATTCTGATTGCTGCACTTCTGTTTCTGATGCTGTATGCCAGATTTACAGGAGCTTCATAACCTGGCACAAGTCGTTTGTAGGAATTTGTAGTTGGTGCTACAAAGGCGCAGAGCGCTGGTGCATGGTGAAGGATTCCAGCAATATAATGGAGGGCAAGTTTGCTCAATCCACCATATTCATTACCTGCAAAGAGAGGCTCTCCATTTTTCCATATGCTCTGATGTGTATGCATTCCTGAACCATTGTCTCCATAGACAGGTTTTGGCATAAATGTTGCGGTCTTATTATGTCTTCTGGCTACATTTTTCACCACATACTTGAACCACATGAGGTTATCCCCCATCTGAGTCAATGGCGCAAATCGCATGTCAATTTCGCACTGGCCACCCGTGGAAACCTCGTGGTGGTGCGCCTCTATTTGAATGCCGAGTTTTTGCAGTTCAAGTACAATCTCGGAACGAATGTTCTGTAAGGTATCAGATGGAGGAACAGGAAAGTATCCCTCTTTGTATCTTGGCTTGTAACCAAGGTTGGGGGATTCCTCTCTTCCCGTATTCCAGAAGCCCTCTATTGAGTCAATAATGTAAAATCCAGCGTTTTGCTTCTGGTCAAAGCGAACATCATCAAAGATAAAGAATTCCGCCTCAGGACCAAAATAAGCAGTATCTCCGATGCCGGTGCTTATTAAGTATTTTTCCGCCTTCTGGGCAACATATCTCGGGTCGCGGGTGTAAAATTCCCTTGTTATTGGGTCCACAACATTACAAATAAATGAGATCGTAGGTCTATCAGTAAATGGATCCATGTGCATAGTAGAGGGGTCAGGTATAACAAGCATATCGCTGGCGTGTATGGATTGCCAGCCCCTTATGCTTGAACCATCAAACCCAAATCCATCTTCAAAAGACTCCTCTTTTAACTCAGCGATTGGAACAGTAAAATGCTGCCAGACCCCTGGAAGATCCAAAAACTTCAAATCAACAAACTCAACCTTGTTCTCTTTTGCAAAAATTAACACATCCTTTGGTTTCATCAACATCCTCCTTCTTATCAATATAAGTTTTTAAAAACCTTTTGCAAAAAACATACCACAATTATTTTTTAATACAAGATATAAAAATACAAATAAAAACGAGAGAAGATGATTCCTTAAATTTTTGTATTTTTATACAATTTTGTATGTTTTTACAATTTTGTATTTTTTAAGTTTATAATTTAACTGTCTCGGGGTAATTCCCAATCTCCTTGCTGCCTCTTTTTGTTTCCAGTCTGATTCCTTCAATGCCTTTATGATTGTATTTCGTTCAACCTCATCCAGAGTATAGGATTTTACCTCTACGGTATCATCTTTTTTCGGGCTTACATTTATTTCCGGATAAACAACCGGAAGTGGCAGGTCCTCCTGGTCAATAATGTTTTTATTAGATAGCACAACGAGGCGCTGAATACAATTCTCCAGTTCGCGGACATTTCCTGGCCAGGGATATTCAATAAGAACCCTCAATGCACGCTCTGTCAATTTAATTGACTTATTATTAATTTTATTGAATCTCTCAAGAAAGTTTTCAGCAAGAATAGGAATATCTTCCCGCCTTTCTCTGAGCGGTGGCAGTATAATTGGGACAATGTTAAGTCGGTAATAAAGGTCTGACCTGAAGAGATCCTCTTCAATCATCTTCTCAAGATTCCTGCTGGTTGCTGCGATTACTCTAACATTCACCCTGATGCTCTTTGAACTTCCTACCCTCTCAAATGAGTTTTCCTGTAAAAATCTTAATAATTTTGATTGAATATGTAATGGCAAATCACCAATTTCATCCAAAAAGATTGTCCCTCCGTTGGCAAGTTCAAATCTACCGATCCTTCGCTCTGTTGCACCAGTGAAGGCACCTTTTTCATGTCCAAATAGTTCGCTTTCTATTAATGTTTCGGGTATAGCAGGGCAGTTTACCTTTATAAAGGGTTTGTCTGCTCTGGAACTGAGGGAGTGTATTGCGTTTGCCACAAGCTCCTTCCCTGTTCCACTTTCACCGCGCAACAGTACAGTGGTATTGACCGGAGCAACCTGCTTTATTATCCGAAAGACCTCTTCCATCTGATTGCTGATACCAATTATCCCCTGAAGTCCTGCTCTTTTTTCTAACTGCTCTTTAAGTGTAACATTTTCCGTTACAAGTTTCTCTCTTGTCCTTTCTGCTTGTTTTGTTAAGTGAATTGCCTGCAAAAACATAGATGAGGCGACATTATAAAACTTGAGCTCTTCATTGACTGTAAGTTCATTCGCAAAGGGACGCTCTATGTAAAATACGCCATACAATTTATTGTGGACTCTTAAAACAACAGAAATCTTTGTAGGGTTCTCCAATTCTACCTGCGGAACACCTGTCTTTATAGCCCTCCCGATCAGACCATCATCCCTTTTAAAGACAGTATTTTTAACCTCCTCCCTGCTGTAACCATAGGCATAAACTATCCTTAATTCTCCAGTGGCACTAATGTACTCAAATATGGCTGCTCGCCTGAGTCCGAGAAAGTTTACAAGCACTTTGAGCCCTGTATTTATTGCAATTTTCGTATTCGTTGATGTGGCAAGCACTTTGTTGATTTCATAGAGCGTTGTCATCTCGGTATTCCTTCTTTTTAGAAGATTTTCATAACCCTTTAAGGTCCTTGCGCTCATATTGTAAATTTTAATAAAAATATTTGGTTTGTCAATAAAATTGTTTATTTTTACAAAAATGTAATAAACAACATATTAGTTAATTTTACTGAAATTGCAATTATTAACAAAAACTAATAAGATTGCAGGGTTTTATAAGGAAATTATATCTGGCACAGAAATTGCAATGTTAAATAAGTGAAAGGAGGACTTATGAAAAAGTATATAACTTTAATCATTACAATAATTATGACCAGGAGTGTGCTTTATGCAACTCCATCAACAACATTCTGGACACCCTGTACCACTTATATCCAGCCATTTGCAGTTCCACACATTACCTATGACAATTACTTCACTGGTTCAGGTGCTTTCCCCTCTGATGTAGGGCTTACAGTTGGCCTTCTGCCATTTGAAAAATTCCAGGCAGAGGCAGGGTTTGACCTGTTCTTACCGGGAAATTATCCTTTACAACTGAACGCTAAAGCAGGCATTCCAGAGGATGCTTTCTTTAAGTATCAACCAGGAGTAAATGCAGGTGTTTTTGGTGCTGGCTTTAAAAAGGATTTTAATAACTATAATGTCCTGCATGCTAACATTGGAAAGACAATACCCCATTTAGGTAGCATTGCTATCGGTTTTTACAAAGGGCTTAACAAAAATCTCTTTCTGAACAGTGAAGGAGATGCAGAAGATACTGGCTTTATGATCGCTTATTACAGAACTCTTGAACCATTGACAAACCGGATTGGAATAACTGCTGACTGGATGAGCGGGCAAAATGTCTTCGGTGGCGGTGGCGCAGGGCTTTATTTCTGGTTTACAAAACAGATTGACCTGATTATGGGTTGGGTATGGTTCAATGACACTGAAATAAACTCATATCCTGATGGAATTTTTACAATTCAACTTGATATTGACTTTGATTTTAAAAGAAATCTGGAGGAATAACATGGATACACCAAATTTAAAAATAGCACTTGATACGGTCTGGGTCGTGGTCACTGCATACCTTGTGTTCTTTATGAACCTTGGTTTTGGAATGGTCGAGAGTGGGTTGTGCAGAAGCAAAAACGCTACAAATATACTTGCGAAGAATTTTATTGTCTTTGCAATCTCTTCCCTTGCTTTCTGGATTCTTGGCTGGGGATTGATGTTTGGTGATGGTAACGGATTCATTGGAACCAACGGCTTATGGTTTGTAAGTGGTGCAGATAACAGCCCGGCAACAGGAGATGCCTATCAGGGCGTTTATTCATCTATATCCTGGACAGGTGTGCCACTCTGGGCTAAATTCTTCTTTCAACTGGTTTTTGCAGGGACTGCTGCGACAATTGTCTCTGGCGCTGTTGCTGAAAGAATCAAGTTTAAGTCATTTATTATCTTTACCTTTCTAATCGTTGGGATTATGTACCCCATCACAGGACACTGGATATGGGGTGGTGGTTGGCTCGCAAAACTTGGAATGTGGGACTTTGCTGGTTCAACAGTAGTTCACTCTGTTGGTGGATGGGCAGCGCTTGCAGGTGTTTTACTCCTTGGACCACGAATTGGCAAATATAGAAAAGACGGAAGCGTTATTCCTATTCCAGGTCACAATCTTGGAATAGCAACCCTCGGCGTATTTGTTCTATGGTTCGGTTGGTTTGGATTCAATCCCGGAAGCACAATGGCTGCTGACTTTTCCTCAATTGCAAGAATCGCTGTAACAACCAACAGCGCTGCAGCAGCTGCTGCTTTCAGCGCAACACTCACTGCCTGGTGGCTGATTGGTAAGCCAGACCTCACCATGATTTTAAATGGTTGTCTTGCAGGGCTGGTAGCAATCACTGCACCGTGCGCCTTTGTGAGTGTGGGAAGTTCTGTTCTAATTGGACTTATTGCTGGTGTCCTGGTTGTAATATCTGTGCTTGGGTTTGATAAATTAAAAATTGACGACCCCGTTGGTGCCCTGTCAGTCCATCTGGTTAACGGAATCTGGGGAACATTAAGTTTAGGACTATTTGCGCAGGGTGACTTGATGCCAAATACAACGGGTGACGGTCTTTTCTTTGGAGGTGGTTTAACCCTGTTTGGACACCAGTTTATTGGAGTGATTGCAGTAGGTGCCTTTACTTTTGGGGTCGCTCTGGTTTTTTGGTACCTTATTAAACTTATAATTGGATTGAGAGTAAGTCCTGATGAAGAGATGGAAGGACTGGATATTAGCGAACATGGAAACCAAGCATATCCTGAGTTTCAAGTTACACCGCCCTTAAGAGAAAAGGAATAGATTAGGAGGAAACATGAAGAAAATTGAAGCAATTATAAAACCATACAAATTGGATGAGGTGAAGGAGGCGCTAACAAAGATTGGCATCCAGGGAATGACAATTTTGCATGCTGAAGGTTTTGGCAGACAGAAGGGTCATTCAGAGATCTATCGTGGTGCTGAATACAATGTAGAGTTCATTCCAAAGGTGAAAATAGAGATTATTGTAAGCGATGACATGATCGAGAGAACGATAAAGGCAATAATTGACTCTGCAAAGACCGGAAGAATTGGTGATGGTAAGATATTTATCAGTTCAATTAATGAAATTATCAGGATAAGGACTGGTGAAAAGGGCGAAAGCGCATTATAATATTTTAATAATTCTATAAAGAATCCTGAGCCGACGGACCCTTTTCTGAAAATAGTGGTAATCATCGGTCTTGTTAAGTTTTTGATAAAGAATAGCAAGCCCCATATTTGTGTAAATATTGAGTGGCTGAATATCGTAGGATTTTCTTAATTCACTCTCTGCCCCCTCGTAATTTCCACTGTTAAGAAGCGCCATTCCGTAAAGAAGGTGAGTAAGGGCAAAGCCATTTGCCCGTTCCCTGGAAGCCCTGATATCGTCAAACAATCTCTGTCCAATTTTCTCATTGCTGGTAAGAAAATAATTTAAATATGAAGATATTGAAAAGGGATTAATAAATTTCAGTTCATATCTGTTTAGAAATGAAGGGTCAACGAGATCCCTCTTTATCAATACAACTGAGTTATCATCCCAGTAGACAGGAGCAAAGATTCCACTCTTAAGTACTTCAAAGTGTTGAGCAAAGGTAGTATCTCCTCCTGACATGAAAATTACACCAATGACATCATTATTTATTAGAAAATCATTCAGGGCTTGCGGCTCTTTTACAAACTTCATGTAATATCTATTGAAGATATCAGAGAGAAAATTAGTGGGTGAATAAATAAAAGGTAAAATCTCCGGACTGCCATCAAGGATAATTGCTCCGCCAAATTCAATTGAATTAAACCATCTGCCGTAGAGTTTGTGTTCCTTTATGAATTTAATAGCGCCCGCGGGATAAAATTTATTCAATTTCCCTGCCCCATAAGTATCTAAAACATCAGTATAATACTGGAAGAAGAGAATAAAAATTGTAATAATTGCAGGCAGAATCTTAAAAGATAACCAAACCGTTTTCACTGAAAGTATTTTCTGAAGGATAACTCTGTTATTATTATAAATTACATTGATGACCATAACACAGGGCGGGATGCCAGCAAGCAATAATAAACTAACAGTGCGAGGGAAATAAAATGGCATCCAGGAAAGAAGAATAAAGGACAAAAAATATCTTTTATCAATGGACTTTATATAATACAAAAGGACAATTAAGATAGAAAGAAATAATAAAAAACTAAATGAAACGGCAAATATCTTTAGAATCGGTATTTCGTCTTTTATTATAAAATCTGATATAACTCTGAGTTGAATCATTTTACTGTACAGTGAGAGACCAAATGGAGTTACCAGCGTAAACCCAGAGGATATAAAGAAAATAATCAACAATAAGATAAGGTATTTATTATTATTCTTTTTTATAAAAAATTCATAAGAAAGCCCTGCAAGAAAAGAGAGAAAATAGAATAAACCAAAAACAAAGCCAGGATGAATATTTGCCCATAAGAGAAAAATTAAAGGAATCGTATAAAACCATCTGCTTTCCTCTTTTGTTAAAATTGCTATGAGTGTTGAGAAGAATAATAATGTGAATATAATAGATGTCTGTTTAAAAAATAATCGCAGGCCATAGGCAATTAGAATAATAAGAAGCAGTAGGGATATCTTGTGCTCGGTTAGTTTTGAAAGTGAGATAAATAAAAGAAGAAAAATCAGCGAGCATATGAGCGCTTTAAATATTACGAGCCCCGTAAATCCAGACATATTGTAAATTTTGTAGAGAATAAAATCGCCGAGCCATTCAAAGTGTGTTATTTTGATACCTTTTTTTATAAAGCAAAATTGTTCTATTCTAACTGGAGAGTATGTCTCAGCAACAATCCCCCCCATCTTTAGATGATAGAATACTCCCGGAGCATAGACCTTTTTAAAATTCAACAGAAAAACGAAAATTATGAGGATAAGTAATGGATATATAATACTAAATCCTCTATTTTTTACATCCATGAAATAAACTCTCTCAGTGAACGGAAGAAACTCAAAAAATCACCGTGTTTGTAGATGACTTTAACCAGCGATTTAACAGAATGTAGCCTTAAATAAAATTTCCTGATGGCAATCCTTCTTAATTCTTCAATCCTTTTATGTGACAACCCAGGAAGATCAAGGACAGAATGATTTTGTTCAAAGGAATTCCAATCGGTTGTAATAAGCCATTTATTTCTGACGGAGTCCTCATATAGTTTTGAGCCAGGAAAGGGCACAGCACAATAAAACTGAGCGAAGTCAATCCTGGATTTAATTGTAAAGTCAATTGTTTTCCTGATTGACTCCTCTGATTCTCCTGGAAGTCCAATTATTACATGACCTATAACCGTTAGTTTTTCTCGGTGAGCCATATCAATAGCCTTTTTAATGTTCTCCAGCGTAATTTTTTTATTCGTCCTATCAAGTATTTCCTGGCTGCCTGACTCAATTCCATAACCAATCAACCAGCACCCTGCCCTTCTCATTAATGCAAGCATTTTCTTATTCACATTATCCACCCTGCTGTTGCACATCCAGTTTATCCTGAGTCCTCTTTTCAGAATCTCGTCACAGATTCCATAGACATGTTCTTCATTTAATGTAAATGATTCAGACCAGAAAAGAAAGTCAGTAATTCCAAACCTTCTAATGTCATATTCAATTTCATCAACGATTTTTTCCGGAGCACGGAATCGTGGCACTCTGCCATAATAAATCCATATTGGACAGAATGAACATTCATAGGGACAGCCACGAGAGGTCGTAACAAGAAGAAAAGGTTTCCTGCTGAATGGCAGCAGGTATTTTTTAAGATTAAAAAACTCCCATGCAGGCATTGGAAGAGAGTTAATATCTATCCATTCTGGTTCAATTTTTGTTTTTATAATTTCCCCATCATCTCTATAAGCTACATTATTAACAGTAGCAGGAGACAGTCTATGCTGAATCGCCCTTGCAAGGTTCAGAATTGTAGCATCCGGCTCACCGATAATTGCTGAATCAATGGACTCTTTTGAATTTAAAAGGGACTCCGGAACAGCAGTAGCATGAAGACCGATAGATGTGATAAAGACAGAAGGATTATGTTTCTTAATTAACTCTGCTATCGCAATATCATTATAAAGGGATGCAGCAACGGTATTCATTACTATTAGTTCTGGTTGAAAATTTTCAATATCTTCGCTCAAAAGTTCATGCGAGGAGTCCTCTGCTACATAATCCCTGGCAAAGACATCATAACCCTTATCTCTAAGAAGCGCTGCGAGCGTTGCAAGCGTTAACGGTGGCCAGAGGGTAGTCCAGGCGCCCTTCCTCTGCATACATCTACCTTCACGAACCATTGCGTTTCCACTTAATACTGGTGGATTTATAAGCATGACCTTCATCTTTTAGCCTTTACTGCCACGCATAGAATCTCCCCAAAATAAAAATTAAAAGAGGCGTTCCATAATTTAGAAGGTATTATCCTTCTGATGAAGGAGAAAATCCTGTAAAGGATGTGGCTCGTCCATTTTAATTCATTATAAAGGAATTCAAAATTTACAAATTTGGCGACATTTTTTATAAACTTAATTTTAAAGCCGGCTTTCTCCAGAAAAATTTTTAGGGTCTTTTTTGAAAATAAATTCAGGTGTTCTTCCGGGTTAAGGTAACTCCATGACCTCCCCATTATTTTCTTCAGGATGCTTTTGCTATCATGGGTTGCAATTATCAGTATCCCCTCTTCTTTCAATAAACTCCTGCAGAGATGGAGATAATGAATTGGATTATCAGTGTGTTCAATAAAATCAAACATGGTGATGCAATCAAAAAAGTCCTTCTCTAAATTGACATTCTCAATCCGCATTCCGGAATAAACTCTGTCGCCCCACTTTTCCTTTGCCTTTTCAGCAGCCCTCTGGGAGATATCATTGCCATAGACTCCAAAGCCATATTCTACTGCAACATCCATTGCAGTTCCATCTCCACAACCAATATCCAAAAGGTTCCCCCCCTCCGGTAAAAGGCTTTCAATTAACCTGAACCATTCTCTAAAGGTCTTTTCCCTTAATTTTACCGCATACTCCTTTGTTCTGTTAAGGTATCTGCCAGAGATATAATTTTCATCGTAATATTGTTTCAATGTCCAATCGTCAGGAAGCGGTCTTACCGTCATCAATTCACAGGAGTCGCATCTCAATATATCCTTGCCATTTTTTCTATAACTTAAAGTCAAAATACCATTGTTACAGATACACCTCTCAGGAGACATGTTGATTGCCCTTCTTTAGAATATCACTGAAATTTTTCTCAATTTCATTTATGACTTCATTAACAGTAATTTGATTCATACAAATATTTCTTCCATTGCATGCAGATGTTTTAGCATTGTATACATTCAAGCATGGACTGCAATATACATCTTTATAGAACACCAGGTGCCTCCCATTTAATGGACCATATAACCTTGGTGTCTCCGGTCCAAAAAAGGACACGGATGGTTTACCCAGAAGTGAAGCGAGATGCAGGGGACCACTATCATTTGAGATAAATAAATCCGCCTCGCGCAGTAAATTAATGAGGTCATTCAGTGAGGTTTTTCCGGCAATATTCAAGGCATTTTCTTTATCATTGACCCTATCAACTACACTTTTTACATATTCATAATCATAATCAGCACCAATAAATAACAATCTTGCATTATAATTCTTTATAAGATATTCAGATAATTGAATAAATTTTTCAACAGGCCATCGCCTTTCAATACAGAGTTCACTTGCATTGACATTGAGGACAATCAAAGGGCGATTATTATTGATAATCCCTAATTTTTTAAGAATGGATTCGTTCTCTTCCGATGTATTAAGGTAATTTCCAATATTAAATTTAATGGGTGGATTGACAATAAGTCCATTCATCAAACCATTGATAAGCATTACAAAGACCTCAGTGACATGTTTTAATTGATTGAAATAAACAATGGTGTCCAGAATATAGCCGCGTGCAGTTCCGCGCACATAATAACCAATACGCCATTTTGCTCCCGAGAGATAACTCATAGTAAGAGAAAAATTGGAGAAAAACTCCAGATCAAGGACAGCGTCATATCTGTCACGCCTGAGTTTTATCAGAATTTTTATTACATCAATAAGAAAATGGAATAATTTATCAGTTCTCAGAAAATAATACTTATCTGCAAGTTTAAATTGTTTCCCTAACTCCCTGTTTTGATTGAATGTCAAAAATGTAATTGATGCATCAGGGAAATTTTCCCTGATAAGGTTAAATAACGGTATGGAAAGGATAATGCTTCCCATGCCAAAAAATTTCATCAAGAGGATTTTTTTGAACTGTTCTGGCCTTTTTCTTTTTACAAATATTCGCTTTAGATATTCGTAAAACAACAGGACCATACTTAAAGGCGTTCCCACATATTTATCTATAATTTTCATTGTTGAAATTTTCATCTCAGTTGTGACTCCCTGTGAATCTGAATCTGATCCCCATTTTTGTTATATTAAAGAGAGTCCTTAAAAGTAAAAGGAGGGACAACTTGCTCTTACCAGCGTTCCTGTCATAAAAAGAATAGGGAATTTCAATAATTTTCGCATTTTTTTCTATACATTTAAGGAGGACTTCCTGAACTATTGATGGACCAATGGATTTCAGTTCATTGAGGTTTATTGCCTGTAGTATGGATGATCTAAAAGCCCTGAAACCAGAAGTAGAATCATAAATGTTTATCCCACATATTGTTTTTATGTAGTAATTTGCAACCCTTGAGATTGTCCTTCTGATAAAGTCTCGTCTATCCTCACCGTCATTGATATAACGAGAGGCAATGACGACATCTGCATTATCTATTTCATTCAAAAGGACTGGAATAAATTCAGGATTGTGGGAGAGGTCTGCGTCCATCTCTATGATTACATCCGCTGCCAATTTCAGGCACTCCTTAAATCCAACAATACCTGCCCTTCCTCTACCTCTCCTATCTCTTCTGTGAATTATGTGAATACCAGGAATCTCTTTTCTTAATCTTTCAAGAATCTCACCGGTTCCATCAGGTGAATTATCATCAACAACAACAATCTGGAAGTTCTTTCTCACTTCGTGAATTTTTTTAATAATAATTTCTATATTTTCTGCCTCATTGTAGGTGGGCAGCATTATTGCTACTTTCATCTTTATTATTAATTATACTGAATTTTTTCTATCCCTCTGTAGAATAATCCGGAAGGTTATACCTTTCGTAATCCTTAATCTTCTGCCAAAGCGCTTCAACATCATTTGTCATTATAACGAGATTATGGGCTTTCCCTTTTGAATCAATAACATGACCTGATAAAACTGCCTCCTGTATAAAACCAAGTTTATCAAAAACCTTAATTGCGTTCTGTTGTTCAACCATCATTTCAGCCATTAGTTTTTTAAGTCCTGTCTTTAACGAAATATAATAGATTTCATGGGCGAGAATTGCACCAACCCCTTTCTTTCTGTAATCCGGATCCACAACAATTCTTATTTCGCCAATGTGCTGTTTCCAGCCAAATTTTTCACGGTGAAGGGTAGCATCTCCTATAATCTTGTCTTCGTAAAAGGCGAGAATCGGAAAGACCCGCTCATAATTAAGGTTCTCCACCCATTTTCTGATTATCTCCGGTTTACTCACATCGTCCCGGAGATACATGCGGTCCGTCTCAGGCAATTTCTTAAAAAACTCAATTAACTTTGTCTCATCCTCTTTAATCATCTGTCTGATAGTAATCCCAAGATTATCCCTGGTTTTAAATTTTTTCGGATATTCAGATAGTAATTTATTCACCATAGATTTTTTATACCAGATTTTATAAAAAAGTCAATATAAAAAATGACTGTCGTATAAAGTTTAAACTGTGACCCGGAATATAAAGTTTGAACTGTCCCCTTTGAAGGATAAAGATTATGAATTCAGGGTATGGATAA
>FWPU01000726.1_pt1 | contig 28987 bp, 23 predicted proteins | sample 2228361 | NCBI WGS metagenome assembly FWPU01 (sample SAMEA103939777, study PRJEB20133) | metagenome | reverse complement strand
GTTTATCCGTTCTCGAAGAAAAGGGGCTCTGCAGCATCGAAACACTCCCCTTCTCGATTAGAATTCTTTTGGAACAAACCCTGAGGACAGAGGATGGTTACAAAGTAACTGCTCAACATATACAACAACTTGCCCAGTACGATCCAAAGGCATTACCTTCCCATGAGATCCCATTTCTGCCTTCGCGAATACTCATGCAGGATTTTACAGGTGTCCCAGCCATTGTAGACCTCGCAGCACTTCGAAAGGCTGTCGCTGACATGGGTAAGGATCCACAACGAATCAATCCTTCCGTACCTGTCGACCTGGTAATAGACCATAGCGTGCAGGTCGATGAGTACGGCACGCCTTCTGCCTTTACGACCAATACTGAACGTGAGTTTCAGAGAAATAGGGAACGGTATGAATTCCTTCACTGGGCTCAAAAGGCCTTCCGCAACATGAGGGTGATCCCGCCTGCCTCAGGGATCTGCCATCAGGTAAATCTCGAGTACCTCGCAAAGGTTGTCCAAGAACGCACCATTGCAGACACAAAGGTCCTTATCCCTGATACCCTCGTAGGAACTGACTCTCATACCACCATGATCAATGCCATTGGCGTCCTTGGTTGGGGTGTAGGTGGCATAGAAGCCGAAGCAGCATTGCTTGGTCAGCCGATCTATATACTTGTCCCACAGGTCGTAGGCGTTCGGCTTGTCGGCACGCGACCACCTGGTACCACGGCAACTGATCTGGTCCTTACGATAACTCACCTGTTGCGACGCTACGGGGTTGTTGACAAGTTTGTTGAGTTTTTTGGTCCAGGTGTGGCCTCCCTTTCAGTACCTGACCGGGCTACCATTGCCAATATGTGTCCAGAGTACGGTGCGACCTGCGCCTTCTTCGCTGTTGATGAAGAAACGCTTTCTTTCCTGAGAGCAACCGGTCGAACCGAAGAGGAGATCGACAGGGTTGCATCCTATTGCATCCACCAGCGCCTGTATCGTACTTCCACCACACCGGACCCTGAATACGCCGAGGTAATCGATGTGGATCTCTGCGAGATAGTCCCAACCATCGCTGGACCAAAACGCCCCCAGGACCGGATATGCATAAGCGACATGAGAAAGCAGCTTACGGCAGATCTTGTCGCCCCCCCTGACAAGGGTGGCTTTGGACTAACACAAGAAGAACGTACAAAACAGGTCTCTATCGAGTATCCAGATGGCACAAAAGGAAGCCTGACTCATGGGTCTGTGGTCATTGCTGCAATTACCAGTTGTACGAATACGAGCAACCCTGGGGTCATGCTCGCTGCAGGGATCTTGGCTAGAAACGCAGTTCACGCCGGTCTCACTGTCAAGCCTCATGTCAAGACCAGTCTTGCACCCGGTTCGCCGGTGGTAATGAAGTATCTCGATGCGTCTGGTCTTACGAGTTTTCTCGAGCAATTGGGATTCAATCTGGTCGGGTTTGGCTGTACGACCTGTATTGGAAATAGCGGCCCGCTGCCAGCCTATGTTCAAGAGGCTATCGTCAATGGATCTCTGATCGCTGCCAGCGTCCTTTCAGGAAACAGGAACTTCGAAGGACGCATCAATCCCTTCACAAAGGCCTCGTATCTTGCCTCTCCGCCACTCGTTGTGGCCTATGCACTGGCCGGCACAATGGATATCGATCTCGACCTTGAACCGCTGGGAACAGGTCGAGACGGAACTCCTGTGTATCTGCGGGATATTTGGCCTACGGATGAGGAACTAAGAGAGTACATGAGAAGTGCCGAGGACCCGAAAGCATACCGCGACATCTACGGAACGATTTACACGAGAAATCGTATGTGGAATGCGATCGCCAGCCCTGATGAACCGGTGTACACCTGGGACCCTGACAGTACCTATCTTCAGCTCCCTCCATTTTTTCTTGAGACCAGCTTCAGCACGCCACGTATACAATCCATTGAAAACGCACGGATTCTCGTCATGCTTGGCGACTCGGTCACCACAGATCACATAAGCCCAGCAGGCGCGATAAGTCCCGATTCAGAAGCAGGAACATTCTTGCGTAGCAAGGGAGTAAAAAAGGAAGATTTCAATACATACGGAAGCCGCAGAGGAAACTATGAGGTCATGACAAGGGGAACATTTGCCAATAGTAGACTCCGGAATCTCCTTGTTCCTGACATTGAAGGTGGTTTTACCACGTATTTTCCTACTGGAGAGATCATGAGTATCTATGCTGCCGCAGTCCGCTACAAAGAACTGGGCATACCGGTGATCGTGCTGGCAGGGACTGATTACGGGATGGGATCGAGCAGAGATTGGGCAGCGAAAGGCACGTACCTTCTTGGTGTGCGCGCTGTTCTGGCCGAGAGCTTTGAGAGGATCCACAGAAGCAATTTGGTAGGAATGGGTGTACTGCCACTCGAGTACCAGAAGGGTATTAGTGCGAGGAGTCTCGGCCTCACTGGACGAGAACGATTCTCTATCGCACTCCACGATGACCTGCAACCATTACAGGAGATTCAAATAACCGCAGAGAGAGAAAGTGGTCCACCACTGCGGTTTACTGCGCGCTGCCGTCTCGACTCACCAGTAGAGCTTGAGTACTATAGAAACGGAGGAATACTCCACACGTTCCTCAGACATTTGGTGAGCGAGTGACCGATAGACTGGCAGCGTCATTTCCTTCGATGCTCTACCATGTACGGGATCAGGGCTGGAGGGGGTCTGTTCCCTCTTTGATCTCATCCTCGTCACTACGACCGTCGTGGTCAAAATCCCTATCAGGAGCCAGGGTAGAGACGATCTCCGGCACTCCTGTCTCAAGATACGACGTAAAGAATCGTACAATCTGCTCCTGCACATACCGTATCGGGCTTGGTAGGCGGCACCACGGGTAGGACGATTCTATCGCACATTCAGGAAGTCGTCTAAACCGTTCTCCAGTTTCGAATGGAAAGCCGAGCTGCCATTCGAGGTCGTAGTACTGATTTGCTATATTTGTTCCGTGTCCGGCTGGAAAGTATTGAACCAAGGCAGAAGTAAACCCATGTGTTCCTCGGTACGGCGACGCCACCTCAGGGAGAGAAGCTACCTTGTGGTAATAGGGCTTGAGCAAGGGGATGCCAAAAGCCGTTGCCAAAGCCTCGTTGCTCGAATTAGGCACTAAATGATCCCACATGACCTCAATCTGGAGGATGTTTTTCGGTCTGCCACCTGTAAGAGGATGGGCAAGCGTATATGGGGCATAATTGATAGGATCACCTGGGTCTAGGACTGCCTGTGCGAGGTTGACGAACTCAGAATAGGTCGAAGCAAGCTCCTCGGATGACAAAGAGAACGCAAGTCGGATCAGATCCCCATAGTCTCCGGTGATCCCTGGAGAATTGACCAGAAGACTCGGCCCAATGCCACCGCCAGCCACGTTGAGCACACCAGTGAGGACATTAGGTTCAACGGTCATAAATAGTGCCCCAATAATCCCTCCCAGAGAGTCACCAATATAGAAAAGGTGATCACCGTCGAGCCGCGGGTTGCCAACTGTGGAAAGATCTAGATGACCACCCTTGATGAGCCGTGTCATCCACATAAGATCTACTACGGTCTGCCTGAAGTTGTCTCTCATACTGATTCCACTGGCAAACAGCTCGAAAAAGCCCAACGTAGAAGAGAGAAATTCAGGGTCAGGCAGCCCGTCAGATCCAGGCGCACCTGTGTAATTGAAGATTTCGTCTTGTACCACGCATATCTTTTCCAACAATGGGCCGAGTATGGGACATCGATAGCGATCTCCATGACCCACAGCATCAATAGCAATTGATGCAATGCCGCTGTCGGCAAGCTCTTGGGCGGCAACCATAACGAAGTCGCGCCTACCATTCAGCCCGTGCTGTATGATAGCGACAGGATAGCCTCCTTCAGGCATTGGGTCTTTGGGCAGTACGAGACTGAAGAACAGTTTCTTCCAACCCTGGATTACCGGCTTACCATCGAAGCCATGCACAAATGCACCATAATCCGCATTCCTGATCCCCTCCTTCTTGAACCAGGGGGCCATGACGCTCGCCTTTGTAATCACGGTACGTATCCTCGTGTGGGCCAATCCACCAGGATTATCCATTCCAGGGGACTCTTCGTACCCTGGCTGTGGCGTTCCTAAGAGCTCGTCGAGACTGCCTCTACACTGAGGCATTGAGAACAAAGCAGGGTCATCGGTAAAGAATGCTTCTATTGATACGGCCGAAGGTTCTACTTGATCTAGCATCTCGCTTATTGCTACAAGGTCGGCGGTGACACTCTGAGTCCTAAAGACTGCCACGCCTGAACACACCCGGCGGTCGACAATATCCGGCTGCCCCTCCAAGAGCTCAAGGACTGGAGCGTAAAGATCGACAGCATGTTTCATCGCCTCCGAACCACCCTCTCCACCACTTATACGGGCAAAGTCCTCAGAGGGCACAATATTGCCGCCAAGCCGACCTTTAACCTTGGTCGTTACAACAGCAGCGTACGTAGTTTTTTCCTTAAGAGGAAACCCTGCTACAGGCAGCAATGCAAGGAGGTTCTTTTCACCATCAAAATAGACTTCTACAGGATGTCGTTCCAGGTATTTGTCAGAACCTGGATCCACGTTGATGAGAAAAACAGAACTGCCATACCTCAGGCTCTCTTGCGGGGTGCGCGGCAGGGTCAATGTATCGACAGGCCCATCGAGCCAGAAAAAGACACCAGTACTTGTGCCAAATCCGTCCAGTGTGCTCAACGCCGTTTCAAAAATATTACCGAACAGGATCATCTTATATGGAACGCCCACTACGGATAGACGTCCATCCGCATTCAGGTAGAGATTGTTGGGGAAAGGGACCTGAGAGTAGACCGGGATTCCTGAGCTTGGCAATGTGAATCTCACCTCAGGTCCTGTGGTTGAAATCACATTCACCACTTCGGTGATAGTACCTTCTAATCCGTGGCTGTCTACTACTGTTAACGTGATGGAGTGCACACCCGTTGTCATGAAGACGTGTGCTGCAAACGGTGTTGTGCTCCTCACCGTGGTGCCGTCGTCAAAAGAGAAATAGTACATGACAATGATGTCTCCAGGGTCTGGATCCATAGAGTACGAGGCGTCGATGGTCACCATCACGCCGCGGGATACCTCTTCCTGAATATTGAGCACTGCTTGAGGAGGGCTGCTGCCTTTGGTAGTAAGGTCGTCACGACCACAGGAAGAAGCAGCGAGTAGTATAGGAATGGCGAAGCACACTACGGCCGTTTCCACGCCCAGCATTCTGCTATGCTTCATGATCTTGCCCTCCTTTCAGCGTGCGATTATACCACAAGCCGCTTCTGGTAGCTTGTGGAACGTACTGTACCCCAGCGTTCACGCACATTAATTAGTACCTTATGTTCGTAAGAGATGCGCTGTGAGTCTGTGTGCTTGGTAAACCGTCTTGCTCCACACGAGTAAAGAGAGTGAGCCAGTACTTTCTTGTCACGCTGTGATGTGCATCCCGTTTTGACAAATACACTACCTCTGCCCATAATAACTACAACTTCTCGTAGGAGGTAAAAAATGCAAGAGGCATGCGAATTTCCTCTCAGCAACGCAACGGATGAAGAGGTCAAACGAATCCTTGCTGAGTCAAAGACTATTGCAATTGTGGGCCTTTCAGATAACCCTGAGCGTGACAGCTATCGAGTGGCTTCCTACCTTGCAGCGCACGGGTACGAGATCATACCCGTGAATCCTAATGCTACTGAAATACTGGGGAAGAAAAGCTATCCCACCTTAAGGGACATCCCTCAGCAGGTGGATGTCGTCGATATATTTCGAAAGCCCGATGCCGTACCCCACATCGTGGATGATGCTATAAAGATAGGAGCTCGTGTGGTGTGGATGCAGGAAGGGATTGCTCATAATCAGGCCGCTGACAAGGCACGAGAGGCTGGCCTCCAGGTAGTTATGAGCAAGTGCATGATGAAAGAGCACAAAAAGGCCTTTAGCTCGTCTCGATGAGAGAGCCTCCCAAGCCTTTTACCAACCCGCTGCCACAAACCCCACGATTACCACAGATTGATCAAGGTACCTTCCGCAACATGCTACTGGGTACGTGGAGCATGCCACTACCTTCTAACAACTCGAATAGACACTCACGTGATCATGCATCACCATTCCCACAATGACCGTCGTTATGCCGGCCAACCAGAGGCCCTGCGCTCTGCCGAGCGGATTGCCCGACTCGAACTGGAGCGGGTCGTAGCTCTGACGCTCGAAGGTACAGAGATGACAAGCCTGCTGGATGTGGGAACAGGAACCGGAGTGTTCGCTCAGGCCTTTTGCAGCGTTGTCTCTCGTGTTGTCGGTATCGACATAAACATCGAGTTGCTCACCATAGCCTCTCATCACGTATCAGGCGTCTGCTTCATCAAAGGAGCAGCCGAGGCACTTCCCTTTGATGACCGCTCTTTTGATGGGGTCTTTCTCGGGCACGTACTTCACGAGGTAGACGATCCTTTGGCGACATTGCGAGAGGCTCACCGTGTGGCACGCAATCGAGTTGCAATACTTGAGTGGCCTTGTCGTGCCGAAGCATATGGCCCACCGCTCGAACACCGTCTCAGGCCAGAAACTGTTGATAAACTGGCCCGCGATGCAGGCTTCCACATTGTTGAACATATCGAGATGACGCATATGATCCTCTATCGCCTTGTCACCTGAGACGTGGCCTGAAGTTATACCCCATCGGTGGTCCAGAGGCTGAAACAGTTATGGTAACTCTCTTAAAGAAGAGGCCAGGATACATGAGAGAACAAAGCCAGAGGCAAGCCTTTCCCTGATCCCCAGGAGAAACAGCAATGTGGCAAGATTATTCGGAAAAGATGCGGTACTACAAGCAGAGCAACCCAGGGATGCGTAGTGATGAGATTGGCGTACTGGTGACTGCAGATACCTTGCACGATGACCCTCCTCGAGGACTTATCCCTTTTCAGGGAGATCTACATTACCATGGATCCGACCATATCGCCGACACATCATCGGGCCATAACGTTTCTGAAACTGGCAGCAAGCAAGGAGCCACCTCGACTACTAGTAGAAGCCTTAATGCAGACCTCAATGTGAAGTTCAACGATATCGTTCATCCCCGTAACTGGCGGACAAATCAGCTCACCTTTAAGAAGTACAGCCTTCTCGCATCGAGTGTCGTTGAAGAAATACTACACAGAGCATCCCTCCCTTCTCCCCTTGAGGCAGTACTGAAAGAAACAGAGGAATCGCGAGCATGCTGCGATTACTATCAGATGCTTTAGCATGTACCGAAGCACCAAAGACAAGAGGTTCCGATTTGAACTATTGCGAAAGCTTGGTCTCATCGTGCTCATCGCTCGTATCAATCGTTGCATTGAGATAGAGGCTCTGGACCACAACATGAGGATGGTCTACAAGGCCGTTGTCAAAGGACTCGGGCTGACAGGTAGGACCTCGAGGACCTATGTCGTCGAGTTCGATGGCACTACCGGCCTCACGGTAGATAAAGGCAAACACGACAAGGCCGGCTTTTCAGCAAAAGGATTAGCACCTCAACCAATGGGTGCTGAGGCTGCAAAACGGCTGGAGCGAGTGACATGCCACTCATGGAGGACCAGGGCTGGAACCGAAATCGTTCACATGGAGTTACGAAACAAACTGCGCTCCAGAGGGTCTCTCTCTTATACTTCATACGTCGAGAAAATGATCAGAAAAGATCTGGAATTTCCCAATCGAGTCTGCGACACAATTGGCGTTAAGATTGTCGTTAACAAGGAACGCGACATCCCAAGGATCCTTGCTGAACTCGAATCGTTTCTCGGTGGAAGTTTATCGAGGAAAAAGGAAAAAGACGTGTACACTGCGTACAGGGGTGACCGAAAGGGACAACAGAATTCAAACGAGTATTTTGTTTGGAAGGCAGTCTACGATATACCTTTGCCTCACCCTTCCATTCGAATGATTCGAAACATGATGCACCTCTTCAGACATGAAAGGGGACTTTATCCAGAGCTCAAAAAAACCCTTCATACTACTTGAATAATCCGATGGATTTCGTGATTGAAGTTCAACTCCAAGAGATCGATTCCTATCTTATGAGCAAGATAACAAACAGCCCACTGCACATCCGAGGCTTAAGGCCAAGCAAATACACTCCAACTCTTTTTATACACTTTTTCCAAAGGAGATCTATGAAAAGGAAGTGAATACCATCAAACTGAGGCTTCTCAGGCAGGAAACGAGACTCGCCTCCCACCACAAGGTCTTGGATTCACGCCAACAGTAGAGCGCTGCGGAGGTACTTGATGGCAGGTCTCCCCAGTGGATCTCACGTTCCATTCCTCGCGGGATGAAAAGGAATGTGGTGATCGTTCCAATTGACCGAGTGTCTGCACGCAGACCACCTGCCGTATCATCCTCGACGAACACGACCTACTACAGCGCACAACAGGAAAAGGGCAAACGCCACCAAGATTATGCTAGGTCCTGTTCCTATGTCCAGGATATAGCTTGCGTACAAACCGATCATGCTTGAGGAAAGGCCCACGCCAATGGCTGTCCAGAAGTTACCAGAGACAGACCGAGAGACCTGTCGTGCAGCAGCCGCTGGTACCAGAAGAAGCGCTGTAACCAGCAAGGCACCCACAAACCGTACAGATACTGCAATGAGGGCTGAAAGGAGCAGTGAAAAAAGGACCTCCAGTCTTCTTACCGGTATCTCCTCTGCCTGTGCAAGCTCTTGTGACAAGGCTGCAAGCATCAAACTATTGCCGTAAGCAACGAGAAAAGCAATAGCGGCAGAGGAAAGGATACCTACGACAACAAGCTCTCTGATGGTCACAGAAAGCACATCGCCGAAAAGGTACGGAGTAAAGGCATTGATCCGCCTGGATATAGTCACCAATGCGAGCCCAAGTGCGACTGAAGCAGACATGAATACGCCAATGATCGTATCAGGAGGCAGCCTTCCCGATGCCTTCATCATTACTACAGCCCATCCTATGGCTAACGTAAATGCAAGCATGGTGAACAAAGGATCTATGCCAACAGCGAGCCCAATGGCAACCCCTGTAAAGACACTGTGAGCAATCGCATCAGAGAAAAAAGAAAAACGGATCTGAATCACGTGCGTACCCATGGCCGCACACGTGGGAGCAAGAAGGCACAGTGAAAGGGCTGCGCGCTGCATAAAGACAGGCTCAAGCCATTGAGGTAGTAGGTCGCTCATGGATTTTATCCAAGGCGCTCGTGTGGTGTGCCTGTCCGGCAATCAACGCAATGAGCTGGATGCCCTCCTATGGCAATCAGCCCATATAACGCGTTGATTCGCTCGGGTGTGAGCACCTGGCTCGGTGGCCCTTCGAAAAGTACAGTTCGATTCAACGCAATAACGTGGTCAGCATGGTGCACCACCGCAGAGAGATCATGTGAAACCCACAGCACACTCAGTTCATTGTCCTGGGCCACCCGTTCGAGGAGTTCGCAAAAGAGGTCGCTGCTGTGGAGATCCATGCCAGCTGCCGGTTCATCGAGCAGCAGAATGTCAGGTTTGTGCCGCAAGGCTGCAGCAACAAGGACACGCTTGAGTTCTCCTCCGGAGAGTACACCGAGTCTCTTGTACGCAAGGTCGGTCGAATGCGTCCATTCGAGGGCCTCTATGGCCTGCCGGACCAAGCGTGGGCCGCGGCCTAGCCACACCGGAGTACGCTGGTCGGCCAAACAAAGAAAATCGAGTACTGTGACGGGCGCACTCCGGTCAAACTCGACCTTCTGCGGCACCAGGCCGATACGATGCCGTCGTCTTCCAGAGCGCCTGTGGTGGCAAAAGGAGATAGAGCCTTCGTAAGGCACTTGACCTACAATGGCTCCAATAAGTGTGGATTTGCCAGCACCGTTTGGGCCCACCAATGCTGTTACCCCTCGGCACCGCAAGCTCGCATTGACGTCAACGAGCACCCTGGTCTTGCCGAAGGAAACAGTGAGATGTCTAATTTCAACAGCTGCATCATCCTGGCAGATCTGTCTTGTGACGTCGTTCACCAAGTCCTCCTTCCAGTGCATCTTTGATGGCCCGGGCCTGCTCTACAAAGGCCGTAGGTCCTCTCGGCCCAGTGGTCTGGGTTCCCACATTGATGACCTTGACTCCTGTAGCCTCTCCAAGAGATCGCGCAATACGCTCATCGAACTGATCTTCGTTGAGGATCAGTGCAGGCCGATTGTGTTGGAGCTGCTCTATCACTTCAGCTAAGCGGCCTGCCGAGAGGGGTTCGAGGTGACGTGAAGTGAGCACCGCTACCTGTTCCAGGCCTATATCGCGTACAAGATGCCCGAAGACCGGGCTCACAGCAGCTACTCTCTTGTTCTCAAGCCTCGCAACAAATGCCATCATATCTACGTGAATAGATTCGAGCTCCTTTACTAACCCCTCTTCATTGCTCCTCAGAAGGTCTGTCTCTTCAGGATCGAGATGCACAAGGGCAGTAGCAATTGTTCGTGCCATAACCGCAGCTTGTTTTGGGCTCACAAAGGGGTGATCGTTCAAGGATCCGTCCTTGTCATGGTTGTGCTCCTGAGAGATTATGGAACGTGTGCCTGTCTTAGTGCTTTCCCTGTGGTGATCATCCTGCTCTATGTGCTTGTCCTGGTTAACTTCCCGTCGTGGCTGCCCTTTTTCTTTAGGTGCGCTTATTAGTTTTTCTACCGCCTCTCCAGCGAGAACGATCCTGATAGATCTTTGGCCCCCTTGACAATGCTCTTTGATTTTTTCAAGGAACGGTTCATAGCCAAGGCCCACTGCAACGACCATGTCCGCATGCTCTAGCTTTCTAAGGTCTCCCGGCGTCAAGGTATAATCATGAGGGCATCCACCTGAGGATGGAAGCAGTCCTACCACATTCAGGTACTTGGATCCTGCGGTTATGGCAAGGGCAAGATTCTCAACAGGTAACACTGTTGCCACAACGTTAAACGAACGAGGTACTTGCTGCGTTGAACGCTCGTGCCGTCCCCGCTCGCAGGCTTCAAAACTGACAATATAGCCCACGATTACCATGCATACGATCGGAGTGACCCTTCTTCTCACAAAGGATTCCTCACCAATTTTTTCTCGACACTATTCTTAAAGCTTGAATAACACGCATACTGAGCTACCGCTCACATAAGAGAATAAATCATAGTTTGGCCATCTGCACAAGAGCCACCATGACGTTGCCTATTGCTAGATGGTGATCCTCATGTCGTGATGACTTACTTACATGATGACTTATGAGAACGTGTGCTTATGCCGCCACTCTATGTCGTTCATGGGAAAAGGCCTAAGACAGACGCTCATATGAGTGACGAGGGTGTATTGTACACACCTTGATGGTGTGTCTGCTCACACAAAACACATTTCCTGCCTTACTGTAAAGTTTGTTATAATATGTGAGCAAGTATTCCCTAGGTTCTAAGACGGTGGCACAAAAGAGGCAGCTACAGTCAATCCAGCAGGGAGGCACATATGAAACGTATCTGCTTCACACTCTTCCTAGTTGCTTTTCTGGTCAACTGTGGAGACGATGAAACAAAGACCATAAACATTTCCCCACCAACCATTTCTTGCGAAGAGGCCAAAGCTCAAGTACTTTGCGAAAAGTGCTCTGGTACGCTCCTCAGACTCGCTGATATCTTCTTGATCCTCCTAAATGAGTGTCCTAACGGTGAATGCATACGTAATGTGTGGGGACTATGGGTGGTGCTCATAAATGGCCCGTGCAATCCAGGCTATGACACCCTTCTCGCTGCGAATAGGGGTAAGTGCGGTAACTGTTACGAATCCTGTGGACTGGATTTTAACCTTTACTGCCTTTTCAAAGGAAGTGATAAAACAGGCACCCAATGCGTCAGGGAACTTTACGAGTGCATAGAGCAGTGCGATCTCTGAGGGCACTCACGAAACCCAAAGGTCTCTTATGTCTCGCAATCGAAAAAGGGGTGAGACTATGCAAAGATCAGGCGTAGTAGTCTTATTGGTGGTAGCATTCGCAGGGATGCTGCTGTCACCCATGGCCTGCACAACCGAGGACTTAAGCATTGTGGGCGTTATGTACCACCACTGGTGGGTTCCATCCAGATGGTCTGATAATCCACGAAACCATCCATATGAACCAGTGCTCGGGCATTACGACAATGCAAATGCAAACGTGATACGTCAACACGTTGCGTGGGCAAAACAATACGGAATAACCACCTTTGTTCTGAACTTCTGGATTACGGACCGGGATTGGTGGTGGGTCAGTCGCAATACGAACGCGGTCACTGACATCCTGGACCAAGAAGGCATCAATTACTTTTTCCTGATCGATGGCTGGTTTGAATTTCTCAGCCAACCCGATCCACCCTACGAAATTGCATGGCGGGTCAACAGCCGCGCAGCCCCTTATTTCAATAGAAGTGGGTATCTAAAGCAGGACGGCAAACCTATCGTGTTTTTCTGGGCAGCCTCACAATCAAATTGCGCTATGTTCAACGCTGTGCGCTCGGGAATCGAAGGCACAATTGGTCCGATATACATGACCGGCGACCCCTGGAATGCGCCAGATCCATGGGCCTGCTTTGACCTGAGGATGGATTACAACCCGTACATCTCAAGCTGCGGAGAGAATGACTACAGTTGTCAACTTGCCCACCAGGAAGACATGTGGAGAGACCGATCGAGCGATCGTAAACCATGGGCACCAACTGCTATCCCTGGATACGATGACCACTATGTGAGACCAGGCAACCCAATTCTTGTGCTGAACGCCGAGTTTTTTAGAAAAAGTATCAGGACTGCACTCACCCGTCGACAATATCACGAGGACGGCACCAAGTGGCTATTCATCTGCTCATGGAACGAATGGCATGAGGGAAGCCAGATCGAACCATCGAGTAACTTCGGCGACCCTGAATTCCTGCTAAAAACGCTCAAGGAAGAGATCGATAGCTATCGGGCAGCTGCGTTGCAACCAGCAGCTGCTATCTATTAGCCGAGAAGCGTTGTAGCCTAGCCAGACATCTTTCATCGACACGCAAAGGTAATTCTTTGAAAAGAAATTCTTAAGAGAAAGGCTCCCAGTGGAGCAAGAAGCAGGGGCTATACGCTCTTGGCGCATCCTTGCTCTTTGGGAAAGTGAGAGCGTCGACGGGGCAAGGGCTTTTCTAATCTTACTGCTGTCTTACTGGTGGGCCGTCCGAGGCTCGAACTCGGAACCTACTGATTAAGAGTCAGTTGCTCTACCTATTGAGCTAACGGCCCTTTCTCAATAAAGATCACGCTCTGGCAATTAACAGCTGTAGCTGCCACGTAGCCCGCGTAACCTTGCCGGAACCCTCAGAAGTAAATCTCGTAGTTCGGCATCCTATCTAATAAAAACACAGACTAGCACGTCTTTTGAGCTTTCTCAACTCTGATGCCAGTCGTTACTAGACTGGGTATCCTTCTACACGCACGACGATTCTTGAGGCGCAGTTTATGTCTCCGGAACTACTGCACCTTACTTCCGGAGACACAAAAAGTACCCATGGCACTGTATCGCTCCCAGGCCGATGTCCCGTTTTTCGCCTGCCATCATGTTCCTCACGCCAGATCTACCCTTTAGCCACCTGCCGGCATGAGAAAGCAAAGCCAACCACACCTATCGATCTGAACAGCCTGTTCAAGAATTTCTACTTGACATAGTATTCAAAGTAAAATAGTATGGGATTAGCGGAGGCCAGATGAATCGTAGCAAAAAGCCCACTAGAGGATCAGATGCAGGCCATCCTGGGGCCCTGTGAGGTGCCACAATGAAAATCTCGACAAGGGTACGGTACGCACTTCGTCTCATGCTTGATATCGCCCGACATGGTCCTCCCAATGGTGAGCCTGTTCAGCTCAGCCAGGTGGCTGAGAGGAACAATCTCTCCAAAGGCTATCTGGAACAGCTTGCCGTCTCCCTCAAGAATGCCGAGCTCATTCGAAGCTCAAGTGGCCGGACTGGCGGTTATAAACTTGCGAGACCTGCTAGCGAGATAAGTTTACTTGAGATTTTTAACGCGAGTGCGGGGCCAGTAAACATCGTTGAGTGCGTCATGCACCCCGAAGAATGCATGCAGGTTGAGTTTTGCAGGTGTCGTGGTCTCTGGCAACTGATCAACCTGAGGATAACTGATGTGCTCTCAGATTATTCTCTGATGGATCTCCTGGATGAAAAGGGTCTCAAGAGAATGTCCAGGGAACTGCAACAGCTATCCGCTGCGCACCCACAACAGGGACAGGGAGGCAAGAGATCTCCTCCTAGGATGAGTCCCAGCAAGACGGTACGCATGCCGAATACATAAAAAAGGTAGTTTTACCGCTCCATTGATTCGAGCGCCCAATCGAACACCATGGGGGAGGCAATGTTAGAGAAAACGTTCAATGGAAAGATACTACGTTTGGTCAACGGAGATGTAACCGTACAACAGGTAGGAGCCATTGTCTATTATGCTGCCTCCAATCTGGTTCTTGGGTCAGGCTATGGCACGGCTATCTCGGTCCGGGGCGGACCCTCGATCCAGAAGGCATTAAGCGCCATGGCTCCTGTCGAGGTCGGCCACGCAGTCATTACCGAGGCAGGCAATCTGCCGGCTCAGTGGATCATCCATGCTGTTGGACCGAAATTTCAAGAGCCTGACGAGGAGAACAAACTGCGCGCTACCATAAAGGATGCCTTGAGGCGTGCAGAAGAAAAGCAGGTAGAGACAATCGCGTTTCCACCGATGGGCACAGGATTTTACGGCATTTCGCCCGAGATGTGTGCAAAGGTAATGATCGAGGTGATTAAGGATCATCTAAACGGACCTACCTCGATCAAGGAAGTCCTGATATGTCTCAAGGATACAAGAGATAAGGAGCCCTTTGTGAGGCACCTTGAGCAAACGAGCCTTCAGAGCCAATCCAAGGCTCTTCCAGAGAACGTTAGTCCTATGACGTAAGGGAGGAATACATGCAAAAAAGTGCGTTTCTCGAGTTTGCCCAGGATGAACTGCAAATCATGGCTTTACTATTCATGGCCGCAGTCTATACCTACCGAATCTATTGGCTCACACGATTCAAGGCTGCCAGAGACCGACAGCCCATTGTCCAGACAAGCCGTACCGGACCACTCAAAGGAGCGATTTACTCGCTTGGTACCATTGCGATGCCTTGGTCTATGGAAAGCACTCGTACGAACCTTTTTTTCTGGGTACAGTTCGCCATATTTCATATTGGCGTGACCTCAGCCATCATCCTATCTTTTGTAATCCCTTACGGACCTTCACTCTTGGAAAATAGTCTGGTGGTACGATGCTTCCAGGGCACTATCGGCGCTGCATTTCTCGTAGGCTGCTATAGGATCATACGCCGCATCGCGGATCCGGTGATGCGGGCAATAAGTACACCGGACGATTACTTCTCATTGTGCCTACTGACGATTTGGTTCTTCTTTGCAGTTCGAGCAGCCCCCAACGACGTCAGCAATGGCGAAGGAAACCTTCTTGTATTTTTCCTCCTCACCGCGTTCTTTCTCGTGTACGTGCCGTTCAGCAAGATCTCTCACTATCTTTATTACCCCTTCATGCGCTTCTACCTTGGTAGGACGCTGGGATACAGAGGTGTCTACCCCATACGACGCTCAGTCCATCCTGGCAGGTAACAATACCTCATATCGGCAGGCCCTTACGACACGAAGCACACACTGTGCATGGCAGCAAGAGGAGACACACATATGAACGCTGCGGTTCGCTCCCATAAGGCGCAAAAAGTAATCGACAGAATGCGCGCTAAGCTTAACAGACAAATTGTACTATCCCTCGCCGGTTGCGTGCACTGCGGCATGTGCACCAAGTCATGTCATTATGTGTTGGCCAATCCTGACGATCCCACCTATGCACCGGCCTATAAAGCAGATCAAATCCGCAAACTTTTCAAGCGACATGTAGACTGGACCGGAAGGGTCTTTCCCTGGTGGGTAAAGGCGAAGAGTGTCTATACGGATGAAGAACTTGAAGAACTCAAGGATATTGTCTTTGGAAAGTGTACGAATTGCCGTCGATGTACGATAAACTGCCCAATGGGTGTTGATTTTGCAACAGTGAATCGGATGGCACGAGGACTTTTAGTCTCGGTGGGCATCATGCCGGAAGGTGTTGCGGTGGTCAGTAAAGACCAATGGGAGATAGGGAACCAAATGGGTGTCCTAAAGGAGGAGTATCTTGAAACCCTGCAGTGGATGGATGAGGAATTGCAACAAGAGCTGGGTGTCACACATTCCTTGATTCCTATCGACAAAAAAGGTGCCCGCGTCATGTACACCATAAACCCAAGGGAAATCAAGTACGATCCTCGTACGATTGCTGATGCGGCGAAGATCTTCACTGCAGCAGGAGAGGACTGGACGATGCCCAGTGAAGGCTGGGACATGACGAATTTCGGCCTCTTTTCCGGTGATGACGATCTTGGTGGTACGGTAGCACGGCGTCTTTATGAAAAGGCGGTTGAACTTGGTGTGAAGACAGTGGTGATATCCGAATGCGGCCACGGGTATCGATCGACGAGATGCGAAGGACCTAACTGGGCAGGTGTCGACGTCAATTTTGATATGGAGAGTTCAGTCATCACGATGCTTCGCTACATACGCGAAGGAAAAATAAAGGTCGATAAGCGTAAGAACTCGATCCCTGTGACCTTCCATGACTCCTGCAATAACGCGCGCAGTTGCGGCCTATACGAAGAACCACGAGAGCTTTTGAGCCTGGTGTGTACGGATTTTCGGGAGATGTACCCAAATCGTGCGGAGAACTTCTGCTGTACAGGTGGCGGAGGTGCCATGTCCATGTCTGAGTACACGCCAAGGCGTTTAAAATCAGCAAAGATAAAGGCCGAGCAGCTAAGAGCTACCGGAGCGAAAATTGTGGTCACGTCTTGCCATAATTGTGTGGATGGGCTGAGCGATCTTATCAAGCACTATCAACTCGGGATGCAGGTCACACAGTTGGTTAACCTCGTTGCCAATGCCCTGGTAATCGAGGAAAGGATTGAGGTAATCGAGAAACCAAAGGTAGTTCATAGCCTTAAGGGCTTTACGGTTTTACTAATTGACGACGAGCCCGATACCCTCACCTATTTGACTACGATTCTTGAAGATTGCGAGGCCACTACCGTCACAACTACAAGCGGTCTCAAAGGGATCGAGATTGCAAAATCCCATAAGCCTGACCTTATCACCCTTGACCTCTCTATGCCGGAGATTGACGGTGGAGAGGTGTTTGTGAGACTTCGTGAAAACGCTGAGACTGCCTCTATTCCCATCTGCATTGTTTCAGGAAAACCCGAGCTGAGAAGGCTTATCTACGATAAGCCCCACCGTCCTCCTGAGGGATACCTGGACAAACCGGTAGACGCCGAAACCTTTGTAAGGAATGTGAGAAAGATACTGGAACTTCACCATAAGGCTCATTGATCGAGGTACGCGCTGACCGCGAGGAGAATGTGAGCACCCCAAGGCCTGAAGAACAGACCTACAGAGAAATCACAAAAGAGGATCTCGTTGACACAAGCGAGCTACACAGTAGCCCTCTACCCTATTCAGACATAGCCCAGAAATATGACTCCTTAAGTAGCTTGGTGAGCGCTATTGCCCATAAGCTCAAAGGCCAGCTTACTGGTATGGAGGGCGGTCTCTATTTACTAAAGTCAGGCTATGAGAGCGGCAAACACGACCGTGTAGAGAAAGGCAAGGGGATGATAGAGCGCAACCTGAGGAACATACGCAGCACGGTCGAGCACATTTTGTACTACGCAAGAGATCGGGAGCCCCTGTGGGAGGAGGTTACCATTGACGAGATAGTCAAAGAGGTAAAAACGTCCTTCGACAAGTTGAAAGCAGGCCATGGTCTCGACATAACGCTTACAAGTGGGGCAGGAAGCAGTAGACTCGAAACTGACGTGAGGATGCTACGTGCAATGCTCCTTAACCTTGTAGACTTTATGCTCGAGTGTGTACCAACGAGCGACACAGAGGCAACTTGCACCCTCATTCGTATCCTTGCTTTAGATCATGAGACGTACGTCATGTTTCAAATTGAAAAGGAAGGAGGCTCGCTCGTGTTGGGCCAATCGGCCAACATCAATGCCACATCCAAAACGCCGCAAGGGCTTGAAGACTCAGGGCCAGCCCTTGTTGTCGCACAAAAGCTAGCAGCCTGCCTGCGTGGATCTATCGATCTCCGACCAAGGCCGGAGCCAGGTGCGGGAATTGTCTGTCTTGTCAGGCTTCCCAAGAAGCACTGAATGACTCTCTGCGTAGCCAATGATACCTCAACGCCATGAGGAAAACTACGCAGCCATATTGACGGGTACAAGGACTCGGTTATGAGAAGCCGTCGTATCCATGCTTCTCCGAAGGAAATCCCCCTTTCGTATGATGTCCTTTTCAATGAAGTGCCTTGCTACATCTCGATACAGGACCGCGAGCTTAAAATCCTTCGAACAAACAGGCGCTTTAGAGAAGCCTTTGGGAATAAGAGCGGTACCTATTGCTACCAGGTGTACAAGAACCGTAAGGAGAAATGTCCTGTCTGTGTGGTCGAGAAGACATTCTATGACGGCAAGAGCCACAAAAGCGAGGAGACATGGTTTCGCCAGGACGGTACACAGGTTGAGGTGATCGTTTACACAACACCGATCTTCGGCGGCTCGGACAACATTATCGCAGTAATGGAGATGTCGACTGATATCACCGAGGTGAAGACGCTCCAGAGAAAACTAAAGGAGAGTCAGGAACGCCTCGCGTATCTTTTTGAGGAAGTCCCTTGTTACATCAGCATACAGGACCGAGACCTGCGTATTACCCGTGTCAATAGAAAATTCAGGGAAGACTTTGGTGACGGGGTGGGAAGTCGTTGCTACTATGTGTACAAACACAGACAGGAGGAATGCCTTGTCTGTCCGGTGAGTGCGACGTTTGCCGATGGTCAGGTCCACACGAGCGAAGAGGTCCTTACGTCCAAGAATGGAGAGCCTATTCACGTACTTGTCACAACCGCGCCGATACGTGATCGACACGGAGAGATAAGCCACGTCATGGAGATGTCAACTAACATAACTGAAATTCGTATGTTACAATCCCGACTCGAATCCCTTGGCATGCTCGTGGGCTCACTCTCACATGGAATCAAGGGCCTCCTCACCGGCTTGGATGGAGGGGTCTACTTCTTGACCTCGGGCCTTGAAAAAGACGACATGGGACGGATCAAAAAGGGGTGGGACATGCTGGAACGCAATGTGGCTAAAATCCGTCACATGATCCTGGATTTGCTCTATTATGCAAAAGAGCGCGAACCTGTATGGAGCCCTGTCGCGCCGCACGATCTGGCTGAAAGCATAGCTCACCTGTTTGAAGGAAAGGCTGAGAAGCTAGGCATTACCTTCGAGAAAAGTATTGCCCTTGATATGCGGACCTTTGAAGGAGATGCGGATGCATTGCATGCTATGTTGGTCAGTATTGTAGAAAACTCTATTGATGCCTGTCGCATGGATAGGATGAAGAAGCATCATTACATACAATTCCGCGTATGGCAGAGCATGGATGATACCTTCTTTGAGGTCGAAGATAACGGCATCGGTATGGATCAGGAGACAAGAGACAAGTTGTTTTGCATGTTTTTTTCCTCAAAAGGTATAGAAGGAACAGGCCTCGGATTATTTATCGCCAACAAAATTGCCACCCTTCACGGAGGTAAAATCACTGTAGAATCGAGCCCCGGAGAGGGGACGACCTTTCTCATACGGATTCCACTAATAAGGTTCTAGAAGAGCACCGACAGAAAAAGGAGCAGCTTTTAAAAAGAGAGCAGAATCATGACGTTCGGCGCTGACACGCGCAGATAGATCTACAGTACGTGTAAGAAAAAGGAGGAAGGCAATTGGAAACGACAAAGAAAAAGATACTGGTGATCGAGGATCAGGATGATACGCTTGCCTATTTGACAGCCGTGCTTGAGGATAATGGCTATTGCGCGATCGGTGCCAGAGACGGTGTCGAAGGGGTTGAGAAGGCAAAAGAGGAGAAACCAGATCTAATTACTTTGGATATTTCCATGCCGGAGAAATCAGGCATTAGGACCTTGAAGGAACTTCAAAAGGACCCAGTAACCGAGAAGATCCCTGTGGTCATAGTCACTGGACTCTCCGACGAGTTCCGTCACTATATCCAGCATCGCCGTCAATTAGTGCCTCCAGCAGGATATATCTCAAAACCCATCGATAGGAAAGAACTTCTGGAAACGATAGCTAAGATCTTGTCCTAAGCCCCCATCCTGTCTCTCCTCAGCCCTGAACGGACAAGGTCAACTCATCGCCAGATGCACCCTTAAACATTCAGAGTGGCCCTACCGCCCACTTCTACAAGCTGCCCAACAACTGTATCCCGGGGCTGCAGCACTATGTTAGTTTCGCTCGAGCCAACATGTTTATACGTGTTCTTCATGGAATCCACGCCCCCTCCAAACCATATACACCACAGGGTAAATCACGAGCTCCAGGATTGTCGATGTTACCAGACCGCCTATCATTGGTGCGGCGATTCTTTTCATCACGTCTGCTCCGACTCCGTGAGAGAACAGTATCGGGATAAGACCCGCAAGCGTCGTACCTATCAGCATTATCTTCGGGCGTATCCTTTTTACCGCGCCGTACATTACGGCATCCTTTAGGTCGTTTACCGATTTCAGTCTGCCCTCTTTTTTCCACTTTTCGTATGCAAGCTCAAGGTATAAAAGCATCACGACGCCCGTTTCCGCGTCAAGCCCTGCTAATGCGATTACTCCGACCCAGACCGCAATGCTCATATTGTAGCCCAAAAGGTAGAGAAACCAGAATGAGCCGACCAGAGAAAACGGGACTGCTAACAGCACGATAAACGTTTTGGTTATCGACTTCGTGTTAAAGTAAAGTAAAACCAAGACTAAAAACAGCGTCAGCGGGATCACGATTCTCAATCGCTCGTGCGTCTTGACCAGATATTCATACTCGCCACTCCACTCCAGCCGATAGCCCTCTGGGAGTTTCAGCGCTGCAACTGCCTTTTTTGCATCCGCGACGTATCCGCCGATGTCCCGCCCCGAAAAGTCGATATACACATACGAGGTGAGCATCCCCTCCTCGCTCTTTATCGCCATCGGTCCCCTCACGATCTCAATGTCTGCAAGCTGGCCAAGGGGAATCTGAATCGTACTACCCCTGGAGTTTGTCATACTCATCCCGTCGCTAGTCTGCATCCCAGGTACGGGCACCAATACGCGCTTGAGCTTCTCAATGTCGTTTCTTAGTTCGCGCACGTATCGGACGTTCACGGGGTAGCGCTCCCTGCCTTCGACAGTCGTTGTGATGCTCATCCCACCGATTGCGGACCCAACGACCATCTGCACGTCGTCGACCGTAAGCCCGTATCGCGCTATCTTTTCGCGGTCGATTCTTATATCCAGAAAATAGCCCGTCGTCACCCGCTCGGCATATACGCTTCGCGTGCCAGCGAGAGGTCTTATAAGATTTTCCAGTTGTATTCCCAAGTCTTCTATCGTTTCTAGCTCCTGCCCCATTACTTTTATGCCGACAGGCGTCCTTATGCCCGTTGCGAGCATGTCGATTCGGGCTTTTATCGGCATGGTGAACGAGTTTGCAACGCCGGGAATCGTCAAAAGCTCGTTCATCTCGTTTTTGAGCCTTTCAACGGTCATCCCCTTGCGCCATTCGGACTCTGGCTTTAGGTTTATGACGGTCTCGAACATCTCCAGCGGCGCTGGATCTGTTGCGGTGTCAGCACGACCTGCCTTGCCAAACACCTGCGAAACCTCAGGTATGCTCTTTAACAGCTTGTCCTGCAACTGCAATAGCTTTGCGCTTTCGGTTATCGAAATTCCTGGAACCGTCACGGGCATGTAAAAGAGCGAGCCTTCATACAAAGGCGGCATGAACTCTGAGCCGATTTTTACTATCGGATAGACGGTAGCAGCCATTATGACAACGGAGAGCGCTATGACGGCGAATTTAAACCTTAATGCGAGCTTTGCTATTGGCTCGTATGCCTTGTGCAAAACGATGCTTATCGGATTTTTGTCTTCGGGCCGTATCTTTCCGCGAATCAAGATTGTCATCAAAACGGGCGTAAGGGTTATCGCTAAAAACGATGAAAATAGCATTGCAAACGTCTTTGTGTATGCGAGCGGTTTAAATAGTCTGCCCGCCTGCGCCTGAAGCGAAAACACAGGCAGAAATCCGACCGTTGTGACCAATAGCGAGAAGAATAAGGACGGTCCGACCTCTTTCGCCGCTTCGACTATGACGTCACGTCTGTTGCCGATGTTTCCCCGCGATTCCCACTCCTCGAGCTTCTTGTGCGCGTTTTCGACCATGATTATCGAGGCATCAACCATCACGCCGATTGCGATTGCAATTCCAGACAGACTCATGATGTTCGAGGTGACGCGAATGTAATACATGAGGATGAACGACATGAGTATTGCGACGGGCAGCGTGAAAATCACGACGAACGCGCTCGGCAAATGAAATAAAAATACGAGACACACGACGCTGACCGCAACCGACAGTTTTATAATCTCATCCTTCAGCGTCTCTATCGCGCGATGAATCAGATCGGTTCTGTCGTATGTAACGACAACCTTTACGCCGTTGGGCAAGCTCGGCTCGACATCGTGTTTTATCTTCTCTTTGACGCGCTCTATCACATTCAGGACATTTTCGCCGAACCTGACGACGACGATTCCGCCGACTACCTCGCCCTTTCCGTCCAAGTCAGCAATGCCCCGCCGCATCTCAGGACCGAGTTGAACATGTGCTATGTCCCTTAAATAAACGGGCACACCCGAGCCGTCCGTTTCAATCGGTATGTTTTTCAAGTCGTCGACGCTCTTTATATACCCCCTACCCCTTACCATGTACTCGATGCCTGCAAACTCGATAACGCGCCCCTCGACATCCCTGTTGCTCGCCCTTATGGCGGATATAACCTTTGTGATCGGGATGTTGTAGGCTAGGAGTTTGTTGGGGTCGATGTGCACCTGATACTGCTTCACGAACCCGCCGACTGATGCAACCTGCGACACGCCCTCAACGCTTTCAAGCGCCAATTTCACATACCAGTCCTGAATCGAGCGGAGTTGGGATAGGTCGTAGTTGTTGGCCTCATCGACGAGCGCATAAGAAAATCCCCAGCCCAAGCTCGTTGCGTCTGGGCCCAACACCGGATTTGCATCGGAAGGCAATTTGCTTTTTACAACTTGAAGATATTCCAATATCCTGCTTCGCGCCCAGTAGATGTTCGTCCCTTCTTCAAAAATTACGTACACGAAGGAACTAGACGGAAAGGAAAAACCCCTTACGATCTGAACCTTCGGCGCAGACAATAGAACCGACGAGATCGGGTATGTGATTTGGTCTTCGACCAAATCGGGGCTCCTGCCCATCCACTCCGTATATATAATTACCTGGGTGTCACTCAAATCCGGAATTGCATCGAGTGGCGTGTTCTTCAGCGAGAAATATCCCCAGCCGAACAGGAATGCAATCAAGACGAGCACGATGAATCTGTTCTTCGCGCTGTATTCTATGACTCTAGAGATCATTACTGTACTGTCTTGCTAGTGCTGATGCAGTGGGGCAACACCCTTTAGCACTGCTTCTGAATCTATCAGGAACGTTCCAGATGCTGCGACTCTTTCACCCTCCTTAAGACCAGCTATCACCTCGACCATGTCGTTTGCTCTGAGCCCTATCTTTATCTCTCTCGGTTCGAAATAGCCTTCACCCTTGTCGACGTAGACAATCTGCCTTGTACCTGTGTCGATGATCGAGTCTTGTGGGATTATGAGTTTCGGGCCAAGCCCTATCCTTATTTCGATGTGTGTAAACATCTGCGGTTTCAGCTCGTTATCAGGATTCTGAATCGAAAGCCGAATCTTTGCCGTGCGCGTTCTATCGGCGAGGGTTGGATAGATATATTCTATCTTGGATGAAAACGCTTTGTCGGGGTAATAGCTCAAAGAAATCCTTGCAGGCAGCCCCTCTTTAATGAAGGGCAGCTCGTATTCGTATATGTCGGCAATGACCCAGACCGTCGATAAGTCCGCAATATCAAATAATTTTTCGCCAGGCATGACCCTCATCCCCTGAATAGCCATCTTCTCGACCACATACCCGTTCACAGGGCTATATATTGTGAGCGTCCTTACGGGCGCTTTGATCTCCTCTATCCTTCTGAGCTGCTCATCCGTTATGTCCCACAGTTTTAATCTCAGCCTTGCGGCTTCAATCACTGCGTCTGCATCCTTTGATAAAAATTGGGCGACCCGCTCGCCCTGTTCGGCGCGTGCAGAGCCTTTCCATTTCAGCGCATTTACAAGCTCTTGTTGAGTGGCGTAGAGCTCGGGGCTATAGACCTCGACCAGCGGCTCGCCGCGCTTGACGTATCTGCCTGTGTAGTCCACATACAATTTTTCAATCCACCCTTCGATTTTTGTATTCACCGTTGCGAGCTTTGTCTCGTCATACTCGACCCGTCCGACCGTGCGAATATTTTTTTCAAGCGGTGTTACAGTTGCCTCGACCGTCTTTACCCCAATCATCTGCTGCTTATCGAGTGGAATTTCGACCGTCGGCGCCTCCCCTTCCTCTGGCGTGTGCGATGTTTCCTGTTGCGTTTCTATCGCTTCTGCATACCATTGATATTCGCTCTGACGGCCAAACGTAAGAGCATTGTTCTCTCCTTCCAAGGAGCAGGACTGTTGTCAATCCGACCCTAATTACCGTTCGTTTCATTTCGCCTCACCCAACCCGGTTAGCGCCTCGATTCTCGCTATCGCCTTTTCTCTCTCTGTAAATTGACTCCAGTACATAAGCTCGTAATCAACCAGCGACTTGAGCCGAGAGATTACAGTTATAGCCTCGACTTTTCCCGATACATATCCTGCGAGCGCCGCTTCGAAGTCCTGATGCGTTTTCGGAATAAGTCCGCTTTTGTATAGCTCTAAAAGTCTTTCGGACGATGTGAGCATCGAATAGTTATCCTTTATAGATGAAAATACCATCAGCCTTGTGGCTTCAATCTTGCTCTTCGATGCCGACACATGTTCACTTGCCTCTAACACAGCGCGCCGCTGCTTCGTCCAGAAGAAAATCGGGATGTTTATGCCCGCCTCCAAGTTCCACATATCCTCAAAGTCCGAGCCCACACTGGAGTATTTTGCGGTCAGCGTGAAATCCGGCAAATACTCTTTTTTTGCCATCTGCAACCTGGATTCGCTTGCTGCTTTCATCTTTTGCGATGCTACAATTTCGGGCGAGCTTTCACCTGCTATCTTCAATAGGTCGTCAAGGCTATACGTAAAATCGGTAAACGTGAGTTCGGCTGGCCTGCCAACGGGCGTATTGATCTCCCTGCCTGCCACCGCATTCAGCATCGCCTCCAGCGAGTACATCTTTTGCCTCAGCATCTCTTCTTTTTCAGCAAGCATATATTTTTCGGTCTGCGCCATTATGACCTCCTGCAATGGTGCCATGCCCGAAGCGTATCTAGCGCTTGCCGCATCCTCTATCTTTTCAAATAGCACAACGTTCTCTTTAATGAGATCCAAACTCTTGTGCGCTAAAAACAACTCGTAATAGAGCGTTTTGACTCGCGATATGATGTTCAATCTCAGCGATTCGTGCATCTTTTTTGCGCTTTCGAAGTCGCTTGCTGCCATCTTTCCCTTTGTCGACAACTTGGTTGGAAACGGAAACATCTGAGATATAGAGAACATCCACATCGAGTCGGGCATCATGCCGTATGTGTATTGATCAAATCCTTCGTTCTGGTAACCAACCATAAGCATCGGGTCAGGCAGGCTCTTTTCCTGTGGGATTCTGTGTCCCGATGCCGATACGTTGGCATACGAAGCGTTTAGCTCTGGATTATTTGCCAGCGCCTCGTCGATAAGGCTTTGAAGGTTTGCAGCCTTGTCGTCCGCAAAGGTCTGCTCGATTGAAAGAAGTGCGAGTAGGGCTAGTAAAAATAAAAACGCCCTATAGATTTTTTGCATAATTTCTTTGTATTCCCTATTCCCTGACGCCTATTCCCTGTGTTCTACTGCACATCCACGTTAAACTTCGCCGTTGTTACTTTCTCACCTCGATTTATCTTCACATTCACAAACCACGGGCCCGACATCGAGAAGTCAAGTGTCCCCACATACTTATCACCCTTAAGCTCTGCACCCGTCTTATAGTTCATCGCAGGCATTCCCGGCATAGCGGGCATGCCATAGTCGACAGATACCTGGAGGTCAGCCACAGCCTTGCCCGATGTGTCCTTTATATAAACCTCTACCTTGTTTGCGCCAACCACTGGTGGATTCTTATCAATCGTTAACGTCACTTCGAACTCACCAGCCTGCTTTGTTACTTTAAACCCTTTTGCAAAAGCCAAGCCTGCAACCAGTAGCAAACTCAACGTAATAGCTATTGCTTTTTTCATGGCTTACCTCCTTGGGCAGTCTCGTGTGTGAAACCTCGTTAGCTGCTCGACAAATAGTCTACTAATTTACTAGACGCCTGTCGAGGGTTTGAATACATCAAACATTTTTCTGGGAATGTGGTCGATTCCACTCTTTTTTTATGACGTTCTTGCTCTCTCCAACCTCTGGGGCATTTTATGTGGATTGCCAGGAGAGGACCGCCTGAGAGTTACCAAATGCTATGAATGCACAGCCGTCTCTCTTCACGATAAGGAATCCGCAAGTCATCCGGCCAAGCGCATCCAGCATCTCAGGCAGCTCCGAGCCCCTGGTAAATCAGGATCAGCAATGGTATGCTCTGACGAAAAAACATCGGCATCAGTATAGTAGGCTATCGAGCAAACATTTCGGTCGACATGGACGACCTTCTTTCAAATGTTATCTCTGAAATGGTTGTCCGGGGTCCATATCTCACCCCCTATTAAGCCAAGGAAAGACAGCTGGCGTTGTCCGCTTAGTGGATATTTTTCAAGAGGTGGCAAAGGCCTCTGCTATGATAACGCTCCCAGCGAACCACATGGTGCGTGAGGCATAACCGAGTATGACAGTGACGAAGAGGAGATTCTTATGTCTGAGAAGGCCAAAGAATCAGAGCACACCAGCCTGCCGCCTATGCCTGATGAGATCTACATGGCAACACCAAAACCGCGTATTGATTGGCGGAGGCTATGCTGTATCCTTTTGGGAATTGTTCTGTTTTCAGTTGTGTATCTTTCTCCTCCTTGGCCTGACGCCATAGATCCCAAAGGAGAACATTTCTCGCTCACGCACCAGGGCAAGGCAGCCTTGGCCCTGTTTCTCCTGGCCGGTACGTGGTGGGTCTCTGAGGTACTCCCTATAGGGGTTACCAGCATCGCAATCGGAGTCATTCAGGCCCTGTTTCTCATTCGACCTGCTCAGGCTGCCTTCACAGATTTTATGGATCCTTCAGTTTGGTTTATCTTCGCTTCCCTTGTCATCGGCATGGTATTTACCAAGACAGGGCTTACCAATCGCCTTGCGTATAAGATGCTCTCCCTTGTGGGCGAGCGGACCAGTATGATTTATCTCGGCTGTATGATGATGACAGCGCTCTTGACGCATATTATGGCACATACGGCAGTGGCTGCGACCATCTTTCCCCTATTGATGGCTATCCACTCTTTGTATGAAGAGGGCGGAACACCCACCAGATTCGGCAAAGGTCTTTTTATTGGTATGGCCTATGTTGCAGGTGCAGGCAGTATCATCACACTGCTTGGTGCAGCCCGAGCCGCAGTTGCAATAGGTTTTTTTAGGGAGTTCACAGGCAACGAGATTACCTTTTTTGGACTCACCTACTACATGTTTCCCATCGGCTGGGTAATGGTGTTCGTGCTGTGGGGTTATATCATGATCGTATGTAAACCAGAGAGAAAGCAAATCCCTGGCCTTAGAGAAAGGGCAAAGGCCCTTTACGCACGACTTGGACCGATAAGCCGCAATGAGGTCCTCTCGATAGTGATTGTGTTTTCAGCCATTGCAGTACTTGGGTTGAGATCGTTTATCCCGCAACTTCAGCCATTAGACAAAAGCGCCATTATTCTTGTCTCTACGATCCTATTTTTTCTATTCCGTATTCTTACCATCAAAGACCTCGAGGAGATACCCTGGAACATTGTGTTGCTCTTTGGGGGGGCGATGAGCATTGGGTTTTGTCTCTGGAAGACCGGGGCTGCAAAATGGCTGGCAATTCAATGGTTGGCCATGTTCCAACATGCCCATTGGATCGTCTTTGTACTGGGCATCGCTTTCTTTGTACTCGTGATGACCAATTTCATTATGAACGTAGCTGCAATTGCCATATCGCTGCCTGTTGCCCTGGTCATCGCGCCGTATCTCGGTGTTGCGCCCGAGGTGATTTTCTTTTCGTCACTGGTCACTGCTGGCATGCCTTTTCTCCTGCTTGTCGGTGCAGCGCCCAATGCAATTGCTTATAGCAGCAACCAATTCACTTCAGGGGAATTTTTCAGAATAGGTAGTATCGCAAGCATTATCCTCATGATAGTCCTTGGTGCGTTTGTTTGGCTAATCTGGCCGCTAATGGGTATGCCAACGGTTGTGGCACATTGATGAGGAAATGTGATTCCCGAGAAAGACATTTTCGACGTGTGCTAGAAGCACTCGACAAAGACCTTGATTGAGCCCAAAATAGTAAGGATAGCTGTCTTGTATGGTTTACATAAGAGCGGCGTGATCCTGACCGAGTTCAAGATCTACATTAGACAAAAGCTCTAACAAGGAGGTCCTCGCATGAGTTTGAGAAACACAAGCACATTGACTGCTCTGGGAATCGCTACAGCCACTATGATGCTCTTGCTTGCAGGGTGTACAGGACTCACAGACTGGCCAGAATACGCCGACAACGTTCTTG
>FWPU01005150.1_pt1 | contig 28989 bp, 27 predicted proteins | sample 2228361 | NCBI WGS metagenome assembly FWPU01 (sample SAMEA103939777, study PRJEB20133) | metagenome | reverse complement strand
CGTCGTCTCCTCCAGCAGGTGCTCGACGCCTTCATCCTCCTCGTCCAGCCAACTGTCCGAACTCATGTCTGAACCTCAGAATAGAGGGGGCCATTAGTTGACAATTACACAGAACGCGATACAATTTGTAGTGTTAGTTATAGCATGTCGGATAAGGTTTAGGGGCGCGTGGGGTCGCGCCCCTTGCTGTTGGCTATCAGACTGCAGATAGCCTGTGGAGATAACATGCAAGAAGGCTTAAAACGGATCAAGACGCAGCACCCCGGTGACGTGGTATTGCAACGGCAACGGGGGGCTCGGCGAGTGCGCCGCGTCTGGGGTGTATCGGCGCTCTTCTCCAGCGCGTACGGTAACATTGGGTCTTCCATCTATTATGCTCTGGGAGTCACGGCAGCCTATGCGCTGGGTTTCACGCCCCTTGTCCTCATCATCTCCGGCATCCTGTTCGCCTTTACAGCGATGTCCTACGCGGAAGGCACAGCCTGTATCCCAAATGCTAACGGTTCCTCCGGCTTTGCGCGGCGCGGCTTCAATGAACTGATCAGTTTCATCGCGGGCTGGGCCTTGATGCTAGGCTACGTCGTGACCATCGCCCTATCTGCCTTCGCGGTTGCCAACTATCTGGCCGTTTTTTGGCCGGAGTTAGGTCGTTGGCCTATCAACAGCCTTGTGGCGGTCTTATTGATAGGTCTCCTCGCCGTTCTCAACATCTTAGGTATGCGCGAGGGTCCGCGCTTCAACATCGCTGTGTCCGGCATGAACATCCTGACCCAGGCACTGCTAGCAGTCGTTGGGCTCTCACTTCTCCTCAACTGGGAGACTGTGTTGGGCAACGTTCGTTTGGGGATCGCACCAACCTGGGAACAGCTTGCTTTTGGCATCGCCACCTCTATGATCGCCTACACAGGCATAGAGGAAATCTCGCGGATGGCAGAGGAAGCACGCCATCCCCACCGCAGCGTACCACGGGCCGCCATCCTGGCTATCGTAGCCGTGCTAGGTCTCTATGTGCCGATCTCTCTGGCCGGTTTGAGCGCGATGCCCGTCGTGCTTGCAGAGAACGGGAGCTGGACAACCGCTTTAGCCTCCGAATGGCGGCTGGCCCCCTTGTTAGGGATTGCCCAGAGTTTGCCCGGCCTTCTCGGCCTCGTGCTACGCCTGTGGATAGGGCTCTTCGCGCCCGTCGTGCTGCTGATGGCCGCCTATGGCGGCACCCTGGGGGCATCGCGCCTCAGCTACGCCATGGGCCAACACGGGCAGGTGCCACCGCTGTTGAGTCGCGTTCATCCACGTTTCCATACCTCTCCGGTTGCCATCGTCACCTGTAGCACGGTGGCAGCGTTCCTTGTGCTTCCCGGCCAAATTGACTTCCTGGCCGAGGTTTATGCCTTTGGCGCCATGCTTGCGTTTGCCTTGTCTCACGCTGCCATCGTCGCCCTGCGTGTGCGCGAGCCGAAGATGCCGCGCCCCTTCAAATCGCCATTTAACATCGGCTGGGCCGGGCGTGAGATCCCCTTGAGCGCGATTCTAGGTTTCTTGGGCACAGGAGGCATCTGGCTCATTGTTCTCCTCACCCGACACGCCGGACGCCCCTTCGGCCTGGGTTGGATGGTAGCAGGCATATTGCTTTACATCATCTATCGCCGCTGGCGAGGACTACCCATCCTCACCCACCGGCATAGAGTCATGGATTCCGGTCAGGGATAACATCTGCAAAGCCGGCCGGAGCGGCTTGAGGGCAATATGGAAAAGATTCGGCGTATCCTGGTTCCGATTAAAGGCAACGGCCTCGATGATGACGAGGCAGTGCGTTTTGCCTGTACCATTGCCAAGCGAAACAAGGCCAAAGTGGTGGCGGTTTTCGTGATAGAGGTGCCGCGCGCCTTGCCGCTGGATGCGGAGGTGCCGGAAGCGATGGAGGAAGGCGAACGCTCTTTGCAGCGGGCCGAGGCAGTGGCCGAGGAAGTAGAAGGAGAGATTGAGACGGAAATGCTACAAGCGCGCCTTGCCGGGCCTGCCATCGTGGACGAAGCCCACGAGCGCGACGTGGATCTCATCATCATCGGCCTGCCCTATCGCACGCGCTTTGGCGAGTTCTATCTGGGCAGTACCGCAACCTATGTGCTGAAAAATGCGCAGTGCCGGGTATGGCTCTGCCGGGTCTATACGGAAGGAAGTAACAAAACATGAGAGTGGTCATTCTGGGCTGTGGTCGCGTCGGTTCAGGCCTGGCCGAGCGGCTGGCGGCGGAAGGTCACCAGGTAGCCGTCGTGGAACAAGACCGCGAGGCTTTCAGCCGCTTGAGCCCCGACTTCCCCGGTCTGTTGGTAGTGGGCGTCGGGATTGATGAAGACGTGCTGCGGCGCGCGGGCATAGAGGAAGCAGACGCCTTTGTCGCGGCCGCGCCCGACGACAACATGAACATTATGGCCGCGCAGGTGGCCAAGGAGATCTTCCACGTTCCCCGCATCATCGCCCGTGTGTTTGATCCTTTGCGACAGGAGATCTACCAGAACCTGGGGCTGGATACCATTTCCTCTACAGCCTTGGCCGTTGAGTTTATGCATAAAGCGCTGATGGCGCGGGGGCGTGTCTAATGTACATCATTGTAATCGGCGGTGGCAAGGTAGGCTATTACCTGGCAAAAAGCCTGATCTATGCCGGTAACGAAGTTCTGGTCATAGAGCGAGACCCGAAGAAGTGCACGGCTATCGCAGAAGAACTTGGCAGTGTCGTGCTCAATGGCGATGGCTGCGACCTGCGCATCTTGCGGGAGAGCGGCATGGCCCGGGCAGATGTGGTCGTCGCAGTCACCGGCGGCGACGAAGTGAACCTGGTCGCGTGCCAGATCGCCAAGCGTTATTTCAACGTTCCGCGCACAATAGCCCGCATCAACAACCCTAAGAACGAGGCCATCTTCAAACGTCTGGGAATTGACGCGACCGTCTCCAGCACCGACGCCATCCTGGCCCAGATTGAGCAGCAACTTCCGGCCCGTGCCCTGGTTCACCTGTTGTCTCTGCGGAGCGCAGGCGTAGAATTCCTGGAGATCAAAATAGCCAATGATTCACCGGCCTTGGGGAAACCGCTGCGCGATCTGGGAGTGCCAACCGATGTCATTCTCCCTTTGGTGCTGAGAAACGGCGTCAGCATCATCCCTCACGGTGGAACGGTTCTGGAGGCAGGCGACGAGGTGATCGCGGTGACCTCGCCGCAGAGCGTGGACATCTTGAGAAGGCTTCTTGTCGGTTAGGCCAGGCGTCAGTGACCGAATAAAGCCACCGACTTGGTCCGTGGCTGATGCACAAGCCGATATTGACCGAAGCGGGAGAGCAAGTCGCGCACCGTATCGCGACGCTCTGCCAGCCGCTTCTCGCGGGCTTTCCATTCCCCGCTGACTTGGTTGATCACCAATCGGCTGTCACCCCGTATCTCCAAAGCAATTCCCTTGGGATCTTCCTTCTCCTGCTCAAGGTAGGCCAGGAATTCCCTCAACGCGTGGATGAGCGTATCGTATTCCGCTTCATTATTTGTCACATCCGCGCCCAGATGTAGGCGGGTTACCTCTGTTTTATCGCGCTTCGCTCGCCTTTTGCCTGTCTTTCTCTCGAGCGAGAAGGTGAAACTGCCGTATCCCTCGCCGGGATTGCCGTGGCTCCCACCATCAAAGATGATGGTAGCAGCGCGTAGGGCCGGGGGAGAGTTCAGTACCTGAGCGGTCACGCGGGCTGAGCGGTCTTTTCCGACGCCACAAGGGCATCATACAAATAGAAAAGGTTGGCCTGATGCAGTTGTTGCACAAGGCCACCTAACGGCACGCGCGACTTGCCGCACTTCTCAATGTCTATCTCGCCCAATGCCGAACGTGGCCGTCCCGCCGCAACATGCTCTTTCACGAGTTGATCTATCTTCTCAAGGTATTGTATGCTAGAATCAAGTGCCTCGCCGATTTCGCCCCGCAACAAAACTGGGCCATGCCCCTGTACAATGTTTTCCAATGGCATGTTGGCCAGGGCACGCAAGGATTGAACCATGTCGGGCAGGCTGCCGCCGACCAGATAAGGGACGGGCATAACTGCATCGCTGGCAAAGAGCACCTTATCTTCTTTTACATGCACCATAACCAGATCAGGGCTATGGCCGGGAGATTGCATCACGACCAACGTTTTGCCACCAACGCGCAGGGTCAGTTCTCCCTCAAACAGGAGTGTCGGCAGCCGCAACCTCACTTCAGCCAGTGCCGGCGTCTGCGCCTTAGCCTCCGCAAGAGCAGCCTCGCCGTAACGCTGCATCATGTCACGGCAACGCTGGTGTGCGATCAGTTCCGAACCCAGAAACAGGTAACCGCCGTACACGTGGTCAGCATGAGAGTGAGTGAGAATGACATAACGCACACCGCGCGGATGCAGACGCTGGGCAAAGGAAAGAAGCTGGCGAGATTCCTGGGGAAAGGGAAGCGTGTCAATGACGACCACGCCATCCTGGGTCTTGATGGCTCCGGCCGTCACCTGAGCGTAAAGGCCGCTGGTAAATACGTAGATGTCGTCAGAAACTCGCTCTCGCAACATGTTGGGCATTATAATCATCCAGAGGCAAATTTGCAAGGGCAAGATATTTAATGCTATAATAACATGTCGTTGTGAAGTACAGCCCTGAGCAGGTGAATTCATGAGCAACTTACTGATACAATCGGTGGAAAGCCGGGAACCCAACCCCAACATTCCCGAATTGAGGCCCGGCGACACGGTTCGCGTGCACAATCGCATCATTGAGGGAAATCGGGAGCGCGTACAGGTTTTTGAGGGCGTTGTCATGCGCAAGCGGGGTGGCGGGCAGAATGCCAATTTTACCGTGCGCCGCATTGCCGCCCATGGGGTAGGTGTAGAGCGGACCTTCCTGTTACGGTCGCCTCGGCTAGAGCGCGTTGAGATAGTCCGCCGCGCCAAAGTGCGACGCGCCCAGCTTTATTACCTGCGGGGCAGGCGAGGCAAAGCCGCACGCCTCAAGGAACGCCGAGAATACTAAACATCCGAGGCTCGCAAAGCAGGGGGACACAGGGATTTGTCCCTGTGTCTCTTGTTGTTATGGAGCGGCGGCGGTGTACCGAGCTGAACCAAGCTGGTCAGCGGAGAAAGGCCTCTGGGCACGCGGTCTCCGGCATCTGGCAGGCCTGGATGAGGCCGGACGCGGCGCGTGGGCAGGGCCCGTCGTCGCGGCCGCCGTTATCCTTCCCCCGCCGGATTCCGACCTTCCCCCTTTTCTGCGAGAACTGCGGGACTCCAAACAGCTTACTCCCCCCCAACGCGAGAGGATATTTGCCGAGATAAGCAAATGGGCTATCGGCATCGGCGTGGGCCGGGCTGAGGCGCAGGAGATTGACACCATCGGTATCGCCCGCGCGACACGCCTGGCAATGCAGCGCGCGCTGTCGCAGTTGGATCCTGGTCCCGATGGGCTACTGCTGGATTATGTAAATCTGCCGGAAGTCGCCCTCCCTCAGCAATCTATCGTTCACGGCGACGCCCTCAGTTACAGCATCGCGGCGGCCTCTATCGTCGCAAAGGTGACCCGTGATCACATCATGTGCGAGTTGGACGGCTACCTATGTGGATATGGCTTCGCGCGCCACAAAGGGTACGGAACCAAGGGCCATCGCGCGGCGTTGCTGCGGTTTGGTGTGAGTGAACAGCATCGGCGCACCTTCGCGCCGGTGGCGACGCTATTGGCTCATCGCGAGGTGACGCGGTGACCTCACCTCGCCGCAGCCTCGGCTCCAGAGGTGAGAAGATGGCTATCGCTTACCTACGAAGCCGGGGCTATCGCATCCTGGCGCACAACTGGCGTTGCGATCAGGGCGAGGTGGACATCGTCGCGCAAGATGCCGATACCCTGGTCGTTGCCGAGGTACGCACACGCCGCAGCCCGGCTTTCGGATCACCTGAAGAGTCGGTCGATGAAACCAAACGCGCGCGGCTGCGCGCGCTGGCTGAGGCTGTGGCGCATGCATGGAATTGGCAAGGCCCGTGGCGCATAGACGTTGTCGCGGTGGACCTGACAGGTAATAGAAGATGCGTCCGGCTTTTGAAAGATGCGATAGAGGGATGAGCGTGCCCAGGGAGTCCTCTTCTGACCTTGCGCCACCCGGCAGAACCTTGCGAGCGCTCGCCCTCCTCACCGTTCTCATGGCCGTCGTATTCCGCCTTAACCATCTGGATGCCAAGAGCCTTTGGCTGGATGAGATCACCCAGGTTTCCTTGGCCCGGCTTGGTGTGCCCCTTTTCTTTCAGCAGTTGGCTTTCTATTCCGGCGTCCCTCTTGACTATCTGGTGCAGATGTCACTATTGGGCTTGGGCTTGAGCGAGTATGCCGTGCGCTTCCATGCGGCCTGGTTTGGCATCCTCACGGTTCCGCTCCTCTACATCTCCGGACGCGCTCTCAGCCACCGCGCGACAACGGGCCTCATCGCCGCAGCCCTCCTGTCCCTTTTTCCCTTCCATATCCAATATTCTCAAGAGGCGAGACCTTACGCCCTGTTCTGTTTTCTGGAACTCCTGGCCTTCTACTGCGCCTGGCGTGGCGTGGTAGAGGACGACCGGCGCGCCTGGTGGGGATATGCCCTGGCGACGATAGGAGCCTTCAATACCCATTACTTTGCCGCCCTCTTCGTAGTCCCAATAGCGTTCGCGGTCGCATGGCGCGCCGTGCAGATGTGCGCGACATTGCGCTCCGCCCTCAACCTGATTGCGCGCTTTCTGGCGAGCGTAGCCGCGGCGCTCTTTTCTTGGAACCTGATGCCCTGGCTTGGCATTGCCTGGATTTCAGGGCAGCGGGTCTTGGGCCTCGCACCTGCTCCCGATTGGCCCCCTCCTTCCTACGCGGCTCTGCCCACGATACTTCTCGGCCTGCAAGCGCAATTGTTACTAACCGGTAAGTTCGGCTGGCTGATGGGCACCTTGCTATGTCTGGGCCTGATAGGCCTGGCCCGCCACCGACTTGCCGCTGCTGCCTTCTCGGCGGCATGGCTTGTTCTGCCCACCTTCATCTCGGCATTAGCCTTCATGCCGCGCGGGTTCCCTCTAGAACCGCGTTTTATTATACCCATTCTCCCCATCTACTTAATCCTGGTTGCGGAAGGCGTAAATGTGGTGGCGCAAATGGGCAAGGCCATCGCTCCTCGCCTTCGTCTTGTTGAACCCATCTTGGCAACGGCTATCGGGATCGTGCTACTCTTCTTCATCGGGGCACGAACGAGGGCCTATTATGCTTGGCCCAAAGAATCGTGGCGAGAGGCAATACAGATGGTAGCCCGCTACGCAGACCCTCGCGATGCCATCGTGGTCCCGCACATGGAAGAAGTGCTCGGCATCTACGCGCCATCTGTTCACCACACGCTGTGGGAGCCAAAAACGCCGGCAGAAGTGCAGACCGTAGCCCGGCAACGAGGACGATTGTGGCTGGTATGGAGTCCCTACAATGAGATGGGAGCGCAGAACGCGACCGCCCTGTTAGACTGGCTGCGGGGGGAAGGGGCAGCCGAATTCGTGGGGAAGAACGGCATTCGCGTCTTTTTCTGGCAATCCAATCTCTCACCAGCCCAAATGCGAGCCCTCGCGGCCGACCTGTACGCGCCACCGCCGCTCACTCTGTTGACACCCTAAAGCCATGGCTCATCTTCCTCTGGTCGTTATCATCGGGCCAACCGCCGTCGGCAAGAGCGCCGTGGCCCTCCATTTGGCCGAACGGTTGCAGGGCGAGATCGTCTCGGCGGACTCGCGCCAGGTCTATCGTGGGATGGACATCGGCACCGCAAAGCCCACGCCCGCCGAACGCGCCCGCGTCCCTCACCATCTGTTAGACCTGGTGAACCCAGACCAGGTTTTGACCTTGGCCGAGTATCAGAGCCTTGCTTATGCCGCCATCGCGGATATCCACCGTCGCGGCCATCTGCCGCTATTAGTGGGTGGTAGCGGCCTCTACGTGCGCGCCGTCACCGATGGTCTTCTCATCCCTCGCGTGCCGCCCAATGCAGCATTGCGCGCTCAGTTGGAAGCGGAGGCAAGGCGAGATGGAGCCCTGGCCTTGCACGAGAAGTTGCGCCAACACGATCCCATAGCCGCGGCGCGCATTGACGCCCGCAACGTGCGCCGCGTGATCCGCGCTTTGGAGGTCTGCCTGACGACGGGAAGAACCGCGTCCGAGCAACAGGTTTGGCAGCCGCCGCCCTATCGCATCCTGAAACTCGGCCTGACGCGGCCGCGCCCGATACTATACCAAAGGATTGATCATCGCATAGATGAGATGTTGACTATGGGCCTGGTGGAAGAGGTGCGGGCCCTGATGGCAAGGGGATACAGTTTGACCCTGCCCGCGCTGACCGGCGTGGGTTATCGGCAGATCGGAGCATACCTGCTGGGACGCTGCACCTTGGCCGAGGCGATCAGCGCGATGCGCAGGGCAACACGTCGCTTCGTGCGCCAGCAATCTAATTGGTTCCGAGCGGATGACCCCACCATCCGATGGTATGATCTGGAAGAAACGCCGGTGTCGGTCATTGAGGATGAATTGCGCCGGTGGCTGGCCGATGAAGCATAGGCGCGCCCTCGGCTAACTGCCCTTTCATCTATTATCATCTGTTATGCCATCGGCGTGACACCTTGGGCCCGCAGACGACGCAGGTCATGAAGCACGGCAAAACCGCGCGGGTCAAAAATAGGCCGCCCCAGAAAAGCCCGGAAACGCTGATAGGTTCCGTTGCCCTGGGCTAGGGCCGCTTCAAAGGTGTAGCCGGCGCGGCTCCAAGTCGTCTCCAGAAACTCATACTGGCCGGAGTCTGCCCAGGTCTCCCATCCGACCAGCGCGTGGCCGGGAACGATCAGGATGGCCGGATGGAGCCCGACCCGTTCCATCAGGCTGGCATACAGAACGACGAAATCAATGCAGTTAGCCTGACGGTGAGCCAGCGAGTACGCCGGCAGATGCACCGTCTGATGGATTTCGTTTTCCCGCAAACCGAATGCCACCGGCACGTGGATGTATTCCAGATTGCATGCCTGGATAGCATGAAAGATCGCCTGCACTTGCCGACGGACGTTCTCTGGCCCATTGGCCGGCATCCCCCAATACCCGAACTCCAGGTTTCGTGGCAGATAATCCTTAGCCAGCCGCGCCAGATCGGCCACGGCGGGGTCGTTGGGCTGCACCCAAGCCGCGATATGGTGTGAGAGGTCGTGGGCTCTGCCTTCGTCCACCACGACGGCCCACGTCATCACATCCCGCGCCAAAAACTGCACATCCTCATCTTGCACCCAGAGAAGCGCTTCCTGGCCGTTGAGGATATAACTGGCCCGCAGATGCAGCACCCCTCGCGTCAGTTCCTGAATGCGCCGAATCTCATCCAAGCGCAAAACAGGCAATTGTGCGATGGTCCCTTGCGCGCCGGCTGAGAGATAGAGCGTGTCACTGCGGCTGAAGGAATATTGCTCAATCTGGGAAGTGACGACGATGGCGCACGGTGCACCTGTGCGATTTGCTGCCGTGAACGCGACGAGGGGCAATTGTTCACGAGAGTAGAGATGCATCACCGCCGTAGGGATGGTGCGGTAAAGGAGGCGATAGGTGACCCTGGGCGCGGCCTGGTCAGACGGCAGGGATGCCAAAGGCGAGGCAAAAGTTCTTGGCGTGGCATGGAGCGCGGCCATCTGTTGCTCCAATTCGCGGATGATCTGCAACGCCTCGGTACGACGACGCTCCATCTCCTCGGCCTCGTTGTGCAGCGGTAATGCCAGAGGCGAACCGGGGCTCAGGGAGGCCATGCGGCTCTGAATGAAGCGCAGGTTGCCTGTGGCCTGGCGCAAGAGTTGGCGTTGGTGTTCTATTTCTTCTTCAATCTCGTTCCGCGTTTCATAGAGTTTGCCACGATGTAATAGCATGAAGCCTCCACCGGTGTCAGCCTACCAGGATTATAGCGTGGACAAACGCGGTCGTCAACAGAACTGTCTTGTCACTCCCTGGCAGGCATCTCCACATCTTCATCTTCGGCCTTCTCGCGATACCCTAACGAACGCAGGAATTCCCGATCTTTAGCCGTGAGCGGCGCGCGAGCCAAGAGATCGGGCCGTCGTGCGAACGTCCGACGCAATGCCTCCTGTCGACGCCAACGCGCAATCTCTCCATGATTCCCGGAGAGGAGCACCTCCGGCACTCGCCAGCCCCGAAACTCCGGCGGGCGGGTATAATGAGGATACTCCAGAAGGCCCATCGCATGGGAATCGTCCAGCGCGCCGGTGGGATCACCCAGCGCGCCCGGCAGCAGACGCGTCACAGCATCTACTACAACCATCGCAGCCAACTCCCCTCCCGACAGCACGTAGTCACCGATGGAGAGTTCGTCCGTTGCCAGGAACGCGCGCACCCGTTCGTCCACCCCTTCGTATCGTCCACAGATGAGGAGGACGCGCCTATGGCGCGCCAGGTCTTGCGCAACCTCCTGGTTAAACAGGCGGCCTTGTGGCGTCAGGAGAATGATGGGCACACCGGCCGCGCGCGGCTCTGGCCCCAGAATTGCCTCCACGGCGGCAAAGATCGGTTCCGGCTTCATGACCATGCCGCCACCGCCACCATAAGGGTAATCATCGGTGATGTGATGTTTATCGGTGGTGTAGTCGCGAATGTTGTGCAATGCGATAGACACCAGGCCTGTTTCCTGTGCCCGTTGGATAATGCTTTCGGAAAAAGGCCCGGCGAACATGCCGGGAAAGAGGGTCAGTATGTCAAGATGCATCGCTTGGCCTCACGAAAAACCCGTGCTATAATCCGCGTCATCATGCGCGTCGTCTGCATAGCCTTCTTGCTGCTGATCATGCTCATCACCGCTGCCGGCAAGGCAACGGCCCAAGAGACGCCGACGCCAGTCGCTACCGGCACACCGCGCCCTACGCCTGCGGCAACACCGACGCCACGCTCCCTTCTACGCCCCGGCCGTGTCTGGCCTACGCCGGACCCGTCTCAAGCGCACGAGCACTTCTGGCTTGCCCGCCCTTTCGCCCCGCCTGCTGAAGACGACATTGAATATTGGTATCCTTACGGCAGCACCGGCGCGGGGCAATATCTGATCCATCACGGCGTGGACATAGGGAACCCCATGGGCACGCCTATTCTGAGCGTCGCCCCCGGACGCGTCATTGTCGCCGGTGAAGATCTGACCACGACCTATGGCCTGACCACCAACTTCTATGGCCGCCTGGTGGTCGTAGAACTGAACCAGCGATGGAATGATCAGCCCGTATTCGTCCTCTACGGCCATCTGCAGACCGCTGCCGTAACGATCGGCCAGGAAATCCAGACAGGCGACCGCATCGGCACGGTAGGGATGGCGGGCATCGCCTTAGGCCCACATCTCCACCTGGAAGTTCGTGTCGGCAAGAATACCTATGATAGCGTGCGTAACCCCGACCTGTGGCTGCGTCCTTTCTCCGGTCAAGGCCTCATCGCCGGTCGCCTGATAGACGACAAAGGCCGAACCTGGCCCGAGGCGCGCATTCTCATCTACAAAGCAGAACGGAGAGATCGCATCTGGCGCGAACTCTACACCTATGTGGACGATCCAAGTATTTCACCCGACGACGCTTGGGGCGAGAATTTCTCTATTCCCGACCTCCTCGCGGGCGACTATGTCTTGGAAACCAAGATCGGTAACCGCCTTGAGACGCTGCCGGTCACCGTCAGGCCGGGCGAGATCACCTTCGTTATCTGGCAGATACCTGCCGATGGCTCCTCTCTTCCTTCACCAACGCCACGCGCACCCAGGCCCACTTATCCGCCTCCGATGCGCCGCCCCCTGCCCATGCTATGAACACAACATCGGCAGCATGGCAGGCTGCCCTGTCGCTAATCGGCATAAGGGCCGAACCATTTGCGACGCAAGGCTGCCAGCGTGCCATCCGCCTTCATCTCCTCTATCGCCTTGTTCACCGCCTCCAACAGGCCTGGTGATCGGGCAGGCAAAACGATCACATAGGGGTCGGAGACGACCGCCCGCGGCAGGGGGCGTACCTCCCCGTTACGACCGGCAAACTGCCACGCGCTCACCCCATCCACCAAAGCAGCATCGGCCTGACCGGCTGCGACCGCGCGCAACGCCTCTTGGGACAGGGAGAAGGGCATCAGGGTAAGATTTTCCAACTGTCGGTGCAACACACGCCCCTGCGCATCTCCCGCCGAACCCAACTCCACCGCCAACTTTTTTCCCGCCAGGTCTTCCGCGCCCTGAATGCTGACGTCTTCCGCGCGGACTACCAGCAGCAGACCCGCCTCAAAATACGGCACGGAATAGGCCACATCACGGGCAAAGCGCGGCTCCACCGGCAGAGCGCTGATGGCTGCGTCCACCTGCCCGGCCAGCACCGCGTCAAACAGGCTGTCGAAGCCGATGCCATGAACCGTGATGGTGACGCCCCAGCGCGCGGCGATGGCCCGCGCCATGTCGAGATCATAACCGACCAGTTGACCGTCGCCATCCAGGCTCTCAAAAGGCGGAAAACTGGGATCCATCCCCACTCGCCAGACTCCCGTTCGTTGGATACGTAGCCAAGCTTCGTCCGGCTGCCGGGACCGTTGCCAGAGGGCATAGCCAGCCGCAGCCACGAGCAGGATCAAGAACAGTGAAGTAAGAGCCTGTGCCTGTCGCTTTCTGCGCGATGAAGGAGTGTTCACTGCGATATTTCACTGCCTCCTTCGCCACGCGCGTACCGCTGCACTGCCAAATAAATCGGCTTGAGGATGAAATCCGGCGTCACAAAGGTGAAGTAGTCCTGATACGTGCGGGTGGGCCAGGGATAGCGAAAAGCCCACAGCACCACGGCCCGGCACCACGGCCATTCAGTGGCCGCCTTCTCGTAGGCGCGGATCGTATAGGCAATGCGTTGCGCCGGACGCACAGCCTTCGTCCAACGGGGATGATCGTTCCAGCCGCCTTCGGTGATCATCGCCATTTTATCGGCATCGCCGTTGCGCACCATGACTTCACGTGCCAACTCCGCGCGCGCAAAGTTGATGGCATCGGGCGCGGCGGGTTCGTCGGGTGGAAAAGACCAGCCGTAAGCATGAAGAGCCAAAATGTCAAAAACCTCGCGCGCGCCTGCATCATACATTCGCTGCAAGAAGACCAGGTCGTTCATGCCCTCGGCGCTTCCTGGTGGAGCCAGCGTAGGAGCCAGTGCCCCCGCCAGCACCTGCACGTCGGGGTTGGCATCTTTGGCGGCCCGGTAGGCCAGGCGTAGCAGGCGAGTATAAGCTTCCGGGTCCACCGGGCGATAGCCCCATTCCAGGCTCAGGTTCGGCTCGTTCCAGATGATAACGTATGAAATGCGGCCACGAAAATGCCGTACAAACTGGCCCACGAAGCGGGCGAAATCAGGAAACCGATCCTCTGCCAGATAGGTGTTCGTGGTATCTCTGGGGCGCGCCCAATCGGGCACCAAGCCGAGGCGAGCAACGACGATCAACCCCTGTCGCAGCGCGTGGCTCACGACCAGGTCGGCATGGGCCCAGTCGTAGCGGCCCGGTTGCGGTTCGCTATAGGCCCAGGGGAAATACTCTACGATCCAGGGCGCTCCCATCTCGCGCACCAATTCCAGGGAGCGTTTGATCTTCCACGACTCCACTTCGTCTGTTAGCCGCGTATGGACGCCCATCTTGGCATTGATCGTCTGCACTTGTTGTTGCGGCCCCAACGTCACTAGAGGACGCGGCGGCGCGCTCATGGAGAGCGCCAGAAATAGCACGATAGCGCCCCGTATCAGATCGTGCCGATGATTTGTGAGCCAGACGAACGCGCGTCCGGGCTGCCACTGCATCAGATAGACCTCCGCATCGGCCCGATTATACCATTTCTTGACAACGCGCAACAACGCACTATACTTTTCGCATGACACTTGCCTGCACCGCGCACCACGTTGTAGAGAGGATGCCCCGGCCACCTCTTCCATCCTTGAGCGGAAGTTACGCTCTCATCCTCCGCCTGGATTTTCCGACTTTGCTGCGCATCGGATACATGGGGCTCGTTCCCTTGTTGGCCGGCGACTACATCTACACGGGTAGCGCGCGCGGGCCTGGGGGTCTGGCGGCACGCGTTGGGCGACACTTGCGCCCTCCGGAAGAGCGGCGCGCCCGCTGGCACATAGATCACCTCACTGCCATCGCCCCACCGCTGGCTTTAGTGGCACGTGTAGGCGATGATAAGGAACGGTATGAATGCAAATGGGCGGCAGCCTTGGCACGGCACCCCGGCACCTCGCGACCAATCCCACGTTTCGGTTCATCGGATTGCGCCTGCCCGTCGCACCTCATTCGCTGGCCGGCCCACCTGACACCTGAGGAACTCCTTGATCTTCTGGAGCAAACCTCATAGTCCCGATACCCCGCTCGCAGCCTCCGAATAAAACGACATAGGCCACCGGAGATAGCAACCCGGCGGCCTATACATGTGAGCAGGTGAGCTATATCTAACCCCCACCCCGGTGCTAGGCGGAATCGCTACCGGCCCAGGTCAGTCTCTCCAGCCGCCCGTCAGGACGGGCAACTACCGCGCTCCCCGCATCCAGGGCGCACAGGCGATGAACAGGCACCGATCGTGCGCCGATGACTCGCCAATTGACGTCCAGGGCCAGAAGTTTGTCGCGCGTCCCTACCATCCATAGATCAGACGAGGGCCAGGCCGCCAAGCCGGTCACCGGTGCGCCCGCCAGCAGCCGTCCCTTGGATCGGCCATCCCTTAGCCCAAAGGCAGCCACAAAGCCATCCGCCCCTCCCACTATAACCTCTGTTTCGCCATCACCGTCCACATCCTCCGCGAGGCAAGCTTGGATGTAGGTTCCTCCTTCCACCTTCCAGAGCCAATCCTCGCGCGACGGCGATAGGACGCCAACGCCGTGCTCAGCCGCAGCCAGGATAACGCCATCTTCTCGCGTCCGGCCTGATCCAAGCCAGGCAAAGGCCACGGTATGGCCGGTCACAAAGGGGATTACCTTCTGGAGCCTGCGGAACATCGGCTGCCGGATGCCGCCAAGGACAAAGACCTCGCCGCTGGGCATAAGCCCCGGCGCGCCTTCATAAACGTTGATGCCGTGACACCACCGATTGCGCGCCCAGAGGTCCCAGGGGCCCGGCCCCTGGGGAGGAGAAGCCAAGATATCCGTGACCCACGAACCATCTACAAAGGAGTGGCCGAGGACGCGTCCGTCCGGGTCCAAAAAGGCCAGCAGCGCGTATGCCCCGATGACCAGCGCTGCCCGGCCATCGGGTTCGCGGTGCCAGACCGATACGGAGTTGATAGACCAGAGCATCCCCATAGCGAGGTCTTTGATTTGCTGGAAGATCGGGCCGTAGGCAGTAGCGCGCCGCACGGAACCGTCGGGATTCAGGATGACAAAGTCATTGCCCAGGATGCCCACACAAACTTGCTTCCGGCCATCGCCGTCCAGATCGTGGCACGACAGGTGCGTAATCCGTTTCGGTGATTGCCAGCGCCAACGCAGCCTCCCTTCTGCATCCAGGACGACAATCTCGTCCTCCACGCTCACCGCTACGACTTCCAGCCGACCATCACCGTCCAGGTCCACCGGAATCATCTGACGCAGCGGTGGTGCCAGCCGGTGCTGCCCGTAAAGTTCTACCTCATGACAGACCAAAGGCTCGCCCGACGGCGAGGCCGGAATCCGTATGTGGATTTGTCGGGCGCGGGCTTGAATGGGAAAAGACAGCGTCTCAAAACGATCCTCCCAGCGATGGTAACGCTCGTATGAAAGAAGCCCTACCTCCGGCTCACTCGTACAAGGCCGCGCATCTTGCTTGAAACCATCCGTACTAAGGGTCACCGAGATCCCTTTAGGCAAAGCATGGAACGTGCGCAGCGTCGGCTGGCCACGACTATCGCCGACGATGCGCAGGTGATTAAGGAAGGTCTCCTTGCCTAATTCCAGATGGATGTCGTACCGGGGAGCCGCAGGCCATTGACGGGCGAACAGGCGGACACCTACACCATCAGGTATCACTGCGTCGGTGAGTTGCTCCGGGAAGCCATCGCACGGCACGGGTTGAGTCTCCACGGTAACATCTCGCAAGCGTTCTTGCGCCAATCGCTCCCAACCGACAAAATGCCAATCCTCGCGCCATGTGCCCTCAGGGAGTAGAATGGCAGAAGCAGATTCCGGCACAGAGGCGCGCACCTGCAGAGCGGCCAACTCCTTTTGTAGCGCCATCAATGCCTCGTTGCAGGCCGAAGCAGGCAACGCAAAGGAGCGCGTTTCCTGCCCCTCTATCTCGGCTTTGAGGGTTTCGCCACCCAAGTTTAGAGTAACGTGAGCGCCAGCACTGTCGGGGCCATCCGCCTGCACGGTTGCGCGTCGCGCCGTCAAATCCAGATGTAGGCCCACAGGCCGGTCGCTGGCGAATCGCCAGCCGGGAGAGCGCGTCAGGTTGACGCAGAGAGCACCGGAGGCAAAGACCTCGCCGGGCGTCACCATCGCACTGGTCGCCCGCATCTCTAAACCCGCTCCTTGGATCCCTTCTTTCTTGGGATCCACGGCGCACCAGGCTATCGCCCGTCCGGACTCAAGCACCAAAGCCTGGGTAGGCTCCAGATATCGCAGGTCAAGGGCACGCGGATCGGCCCGTGGGCTCACATGGAACAGGTTTTGAAAGGAAACGATCGCACCGTTCGCATACTCCCCTTCCTGCCGCTGCCGTAAAACATAGGGGTTAGACGCGCCCGAAAGGCCCTGCTCCTCGTTCGTCATGGGCAGCACACGGCTGGTGCATAAGGTGAAGAGGTGCTTGCCCTGCCGTGCCCGCCAGAAACGCCCATTCAAGTCGGCATACCCCGGTGTGCGCCAGATGCAGGTGCAGGAATATGGCCCCTCCCGTTTGGCCTCTACCGTGTCTATGACCACAAAGTAGCCGTCGCCTGCCTTTGACCAGAAGAGATAGCGGGTCCAGTCGGTATGATGGACGTCGTTCACGCGCGTGGCACTCAAAGCAGCAGTGGAGAAATCATCTGTTGCCAGCCACTCCGCCAGGGCAGGTATCGGTGTGTCGTTGTAGCCATCGCTGATGAGAAGGGCGTTCTTGTGGTAATAGGATTGGCGATCGCTGTTCTGGATGAGAAAGATGTGCCCACCCTGACTGAACCGGACGATAGCATTGGTGGCGTGCTGAGCACCCTGCCAGCGGTATGGTTGGTTATATCCTTGCAGCAGTAGGTAAGGGTCTTCGGGGGCGAAGCCTTTGCGCAAGACCAGTTTGTCAAAGGTGCGCTCAGCCGGTAACTTGTTGGGGCCAAGCCCCTCCTGGAGCATCCAGGTCTCCGGCTTGTCCACGTAATGGCCCATAGGTTCCAGGTGTTCGGGCGGACGGGTCGTGATCTCTATCTGGTAGGCACTGAGAGGGAGCCTTCGCAGTCCCAGCAACCGGTGAGGTGGCCTGGCCGCTATCTCAGGGCCGATGTCAAACTTGTGCATGAACACAGGGGAGAGAGACCAGTAGATCTGCTTCAGCGGATTTTTCAGCAGGCGCAACCTCTCCCAGGCCGATTTTAGCTCGCCATCTTGGTAGTAAAGCGCAGCGGCAGCCGTCAGAATCCAGGCTTCTTCCTGGTAGTACATTGCCCCTGCCAAAACCTCTGCATACCCCGCAAGGCCGGCCCCCGCGCCCATGTTATCATGAACGGCGATGGCCCGCTCGGCACAGAGGCGCGCGTTGCCGCTCTCAAAGAACTCAAAGCGCTCCTCGCCCAGCGCGTACCAAACCAGCGTCGTCAGATTGTTCAGAGAAGTATCGTCATCCTGGTCGTCGGCGCGAGCGCGGGCCAGGGCATCCAAGAACTCGCGACATTCGGCCATCCACTGTTCACATAGGCGCGCGGCAGCCGCGTTGGGCCGGGCCTGCTCACGCAGGTAGCGGGCCTGTTGATAGAACATAAAAGTGCCTTTGCCATGATGGCGATGCCCCAGGGGCGGCTTGCCATCCCGCTTGCGCCACCACATGTCTTTCGTTTCGTAGGTCGTCCCGAATATCAGTTCGTCGGTACGCAGGATGTCGGCTTCGTCCAGGAAACCGCCTGCGGTCAGCCACAGCATGGCCCGCACGACTCGTTCAATGAGATAATGCCAGTCGCCGTAACTGTGATCCACGCGACGATTCATCTCGCGCAGGCAGGCGCGCGAGAAGTCGGCATAGCGAGGATCGCCCGTCCAAGCATACATGATCGCGTAGTTACCTACCGAGATAAGGAGATCAGCACTGGATTGCGGCAAGGGAATGCCGAGACGGGTATCAGGCCATTCTGCCAGCCGGCGCGCCAGGCCAGGTTCCAGTTCAACCTCCAGAAGGAAAGGCAGCGTCAATTCACCGCGCCGGCCCACTTCGCCGATGCGTTTGACGAGATGATCTACTGCCCTTTGCACGCCACGCAGGGTGCTTCCTCCGGCCAGAATGAAGTTCGCGCCGGTACCGTAGGGATTAACCATAGTACGCAAATCGTAACCATCGCCGCCGGGATAGGTGACATCGGTAGCGCAGTAGTAACGGGCGTAGAGAGGCAACAGAAGGCGGTTCGTGTTGATGTTGCCGAGCAGGATCAGAGAACGTTGGCGCAAGGCATCAGGCAGCGGCATGCCCCTGTCGGGAAGGATAGAGGTATCCGTTGCCAATGCCGGGCGCGCGCCGGTTATCCGCTCAATAGCCGCCGCCAACGCCTGGGCTAACTCGGCGTAAGCCACGTCAAGGGCCGGATAGACGATGAGGGAATCGGCTTCGGCACCGCGCACGATGGTGGTAGAACGCTGGATCGTGCGAGGGAGCATGGCCGGCCGTTGATCGGACAAATCATCCGGCAACGGCAGGTTTTGATGGAAAGACATGAAGGAGCACACCTCCGGTAGTATCTCAGGATAGTTCGGAATCCGAACAAAATCATGGTCCTAACTGAGGGAACACCGGCTTGGGAGAAGGGTTACGTTACAGGGCAATCACCTTGCCTGCCTGCCGCATCGCCTCTATGATATCGCCCATGCCGCCGACGACTCCTACTTTCACCTGGTCGGCCAGGCCAAAGTAGTTGAGACAGGTCTGGCATAGGATCAATTCCACGCCGCGCGCCTGCAACGCTTGCAATTGAGGGAGCACGGGCGAACCTGTGCACGCCAATTTCACACCGTCGGTATAGAAGAGGATCTTGGCGGGAAGCAAATTGGCTTCGGCAATGAGCGCGAGGAATTTTTCTGCCAGACGCTGCTGCAGATCGTCTGGGCCATGCCCCAGACCGTTGCGTGTGAACAAGAGGATGGTGTTTCCGTCCATGTTGTCCCTCAATAGGGAGCATTGAAATTCCTACAGAGGTTGGGAAAGTCGCCAGCCATTATTCCTGGCTACGGCCCAAGAGTGTAACTCGCGCCCTCCCCACTATCGCCTGAAGAAGCAGATAAAAGCGGGCCTGGCTCTCTCGTGCCAGCATCAGGGTCAGGCCGAAGACGATCAGGGTGTTCGTTAGAACGAAGAAGATCAACTCTTCCACGGGGAGGACGCCGCCTAGGTAAAATCGAAGAGACTGCGCAGGGTCAATCGTCCAGATACCAAGCCGGATCGCAATTGCATCAGCCAGGGAATAGTAGATGGAAGCCAAGACTATGGAGCCGATAACAGAGCGACGATAATGCCATAAGAGATCCGCTCCAAAAGCCATTTGTAGCATCATCGGTGGAAGCATCCAGCCGATCTCCAATCCCAAATAGGTTCCCGGCTGCCAACCAGCAAGTAAAATCGCTACCGCCCCCAACCAGACCAATCCTACGATGAACACAGCCTTCCGTCGTAAAGCAGGATTAGCCACAAACGATGCGCGAGGAGCCAGGAAGCGATCGCCAGCATAGAATACCCACAGCCCTGTCAATAAAGGCTCCAGGATGAAAAACAAATATTCCTCTAGCGGCACCCAGCCGAATACAATGCCCAGAACCAAGTCGGCATCATACCACCAAACGCCTGAGGCCACCAAATAATTATCCCAGGGTGTCGTATAGACGAGCGCAATGAACGACATGAGAAACAACATTCCCCAGCGGGATCGCGTCAGGTGGCGACGCGTCGCCAATACGAGCAAGACAATAGGAAATGCCAGAAAGATCATCAGGAACTGTGCATAGGTCATACTAACTTCGCCTAAGCCTCCACCAATGAAGAGTCCGCCTTTCTCCGCCGCTGCGCTAACATGATGACCCCCGGACGAGGCTCCAACGTCGCGCCCATGTGCGGTCGCACCCCCGTGTGCACGAGTCTGAGGGCAAAGGTCTGCAAGATGCGGGCCAGAATTACCTTCGCCTCTACCTCGGCGAAGGCCGCTCCGATGCAATTGCGCGGGCCCCCCCCGAAAGGGAGGTAGATGTAAGGTTTCCGCACCCGATTCTGTTCCGGTGTGAACCGGTCGGGGTCAAACCGCTCCGGATCAGGCCAATGGTGCGGATGTCGGTGCGTCAGGTAAATTGAATAGACCACCCTTGTCCCTGCCGGGATACGGTAACTTTGAAATTCCAGGTCAACCGCAGCCATTCGGTTGCCAATGTGAATGGGCGGGTACAGGCGTAATGTCTCTTTGATCACCCGTTCCAAGTAAACCAATCGCTCCAGATGGGTGAAATCTGGCACATCCTCACCCAGCACACTGTCCACCTCTGCTTGAGCGCGCGCCATGATTTCCGGATGGCTCCCTAATAGATAAAGCGACCACGCCAGGAGGGCAGTGCTAGTATCATGCCCGGCAATGAGCATGGTCAAGAGCTGATCGCGAATCAGGTCATCGCTCATCCCTGGCGCAGTCACTAGGAGCCCTAGAAGATCGTCTGTTTCGCCTATCGCTGCGCGCCGTGCTCGAATGACGCGATAAAGATAATCGTCTATTTGCCGCTGCGCGCCTCGGTACCCCGGCCTCGGCATGTCTTGCCAAACCAGCCAGAGACTCGGCGAGATATAATTCAGAATGCGCAGGATCGCGGGCCAGAGGCGGTCCATGTCCGGAGCAAAATCCACCTTGAACAGCGTACCCATTAAGATGAGCAGGGCGATGCGGCGCATCTCCGCCAGCATATCAACGGGCCCGGAGGGATTCCAGGTTGCGCTCACCTGATCGGTGTAGCGCCACATGGCTGCCACATAGCTGGGCAGTCTGCGACGGTGCAGCGCAGGATTCATGATGCGACGCAGAGCATCGTGCCTCTCGCCATCCTCCACCAGCACCCCACGCCGCAATAGCTTGGTGACCGGGTCGCCTTCTGGTCGCCAGCGCAAGTCGCCTCGCGCGGTGATAAGGACGTAATGGGCAGCCTCTGGCCCGACCAGCACCACCGGATTGAAGCCGGGCAGCGGCAGGCGAAATACATCCCCCATTTCCTCGTGCAGGGCTTGAAACGCGGCCAGGATGTATCCGTGTTTGATAAGCGCTTTCAGGGCGCGCAGCCCTGCTTTCCTGTGAGGCATAGGGGGTTCAGGGAGCATAAGAGGGATTTCCTACCATCCTCATCATAGCAGAACCTGCCGGGCCAGATGGCGGCCTTTCCAGGTTGACCGACCGGCCAATGTGAACACCAGGGAACGCAAAGCGATGGATGCTGCCAGCAATACCGTAACCGGATACAGGAGCGTCAGATAAAGAGGGAAGCGAAAGCGGAAATAGGTGATGCCCCAGAGCACCAGCGAAACGGCCACCGCGCGCGCCGCTAAGCTCGCAGAGAAAAGCCCCACCACAGGCACGTTCAGCGTTGCCAAAGCAAGGACCAAGGGAGGTTCCAAGAACACCAAGAGCAGCCACAACCAGATTAACACAAAGCCAAGGACGTTGTACTCAAAGGCTGCGAAGAGGTTTTTGGTGAACCCCTCGCATACTTCCCGAAAGTTACGATACATCCGGCAAAGAACTCGTTCACCACCGTCCACCAGCCGCCAACGTAACCCTGCGGCAACCACACGCCGCCCTAACGCAAGATCATCCACCACATGCCGCCTGACGGATTCGTGGCCACCGACCGCCTCATAAGCTTCCCGACGAAAGAGCATGCATTGCCCGACATTGGCCGATAAGGCGGGCAGGCGGAGTCGGTAAGCCAGACCCAACGGCACGAAATTGAAAATGCTCCAAGGAATAACCGGCACCAGAAGCCGCTCAGGCCAGGAGACGACCTCTTGTCTAGGCAATATGGTCAGAAGGTCCGCCCTCTCAGCCAGGAGAGCAGCTACCGCTTCACGGGCGGTGTGGGGATGATGGCGGGTATCCGCGTCGGTGAAAAGGAGCAACTCCCCTTCCGCAGCCTTGTAGAGCTGTTGGCATGCCCAGTGCTTACCAAACCAGCCAGGAGGCAAGGGTTCTCCTTTCAGGAGCCGCAGACGGCTGCTTTGGCCAGCCAGCGCAGAGAGCGTACGCCATGTACCATCGCTGGAATCATCATCCAGAACGAGTATTTCGTAATCGGCATAGTCCTGTGCCAGCAAGGAGCAGACGCAGGCTGCGATATTAGCTTCTTCGTTGCGAGCCGGTACGAGAATAGATAACCTGGGAAAACGAGGGGGGAGAGGATAGGCCCCCATGCGCCGCAGCGAGCGCAGATTGCTCAGCACGATCGCGAGAAGAACGCCCAGGAAGACAATGATGCCCGTTTGGTGCTGATATACGAAGGCGGTCATGGCTTTTTCCTGAAAAGATGGGATATCCAAGGGCGCAGCCGCATAGGATGCCTAAACTCGCGCCGGTGTTTCCACATCAAAAGCGACATGTTTCCACCCCATACCACCAAAGTCAGAGAATCGGCTTGACGAAGCAGGAGATAACCAAGAAAGGCAAGCATGCCCAGGGCGACCGACCAAGCATCCGCGCTCTGCAGAATCACCAGAAGGCCTAGAAATATGCCCAGGAGTAACGGCCCTTCCCAAAGCGTCAACCCGCTCCAAATGCCAAAGGTTACTGTCAGTGCCTTACCGCCACGCCCACCCAAGAATGGTGAGAAGGCATGGCCCAGCACAGGCGCCAGGGCGACCACCACCAGTCCCCAGCCCGACAGGCCGAAGCCAAGACGCGCAAATCCCACCGGCAACGCGCCTTTCAGATAGTCCAGCATCAAGGCGGTGACTCCCACGCGCCACGTGCCCGCACGCCAGGCATTCGCCGCGCCAGGATTGCCATCGCCATAGAGCCGAATGTCGGTATGCAAGGCAAACCGACCTATCAGAACGGAAAAAGGGATTGCGCCGAACAAGAACCCAAGAAGCGCCCAAAAGATGGTCCCCATTCTATCCTCTTTGGTGCTAACCTAGACTGCACAGGTTCGGAACGCTTGGGGCTATGCATCTTCCAATAGCCTGCGCGTCTTCCAGGCACGATAGATGAAGAGGGCTGGCAGGCCAAGCCACATCGCTAGACCGACCGGCCCCCAGAACATGTGCGGGCGCAGAGCAGCGTGAACCTCGTCCACCACCTCGGTCTCGGCCTCGCTCAGAGGCACGAAGGTGTGGCGATGTCTCCATTCCAGGAAGGGGCCCAACAGTTGGCAATCGGTGAAACCGCGAGGACCGACGTCCTCCATGCGCGCCCGCCAACGCATGGGTAAAGGCCCCAGCCAGATGGTGAAATCCATCTCGCTCCCTTCATGCAGGAAGGCGGGGGCCTGGTGTACCCTTACGATCATGGGCGGCGGCGTAATCGCTGCCAAACTGGCCGACCGAAAATGGAAATCAGCGACGGCAGCCAACGGTGCACGTATCCGAAAGGCGTGTCGGTACTTCAAATCATCTCCCCAAGAATTGCGCCAAAGCCTGCCGGGCGGTGAACTGCTTCATGTAAGGTGCGGCGTTTTCCGCGGTGAACGGTCGCGGAGTGGGAACAAAGTAGGTGATAGCGTTGTTCGTCGTCACGTTGTTCACAGAAAGGAGTTCCAGAAGGCTGCGGGTCACCGGAGGAGCCGGCAGCAGGGTTTCCATCAACGCGACGGCGATACGTATGAGAGGTATCGGGAAATGCAGCAAAGCGCGCCGGACACCGAGAGCAGCCAGAGTGCGGCGCTCAATTTCCTCCAAGGTCAACACCTCCGGCCCTCCTAATTCATATTCTTTCCCGATAGTGCCGGGGTCATCCAATGCTTTCACGACGCAAGTCGCCACGTCCTCAACCCACACAGGCTGGAACTTGGCCTGCCCGTCACCGACAATGGGAAAGATGAGCGGGGTGAGACGGACGAGGCGGGCAAAGGTATTCGCAAACTCATCCTCCGGCCCCCACACTACGGATGGCCGGAAGGCCGTCCAATCCAGCCCTGAAGCGACCACGTACTCCTGTGCCTTGCCCTTAGAGGCAAGAAAACGATAGGGCAACCGCGCATCCGCGCCGAGTTGCGAAAGGTTGATGAACCGTCGCACGCCAGCGGACCTGGCCGCGTCTACGACGTTCACCGTCCCCTGATAGTTGATGGCTTCATAAGTTCGCCCGCCCTTCTCAACGGCGATGGCAACGGTGTGAATAACCGCTGTTGCCCCTTGCATGGCAGGTCGCAGCGTCTCCGGACGGGTTACATCGCCCTCTGTCCATTCGGCAGCAATGCCCTTTAAACGTCCCTCTTTCTCGGCATAATGGCGGCTACGCACGAGGGCTCGCACAGGCCTACCTGCCTCCACCAGCCTTTTGACAATGTGGCTGCCAATGTACCCCGAAGCACCGGTAACAAGGATCATGTTATTCCCTCCTGTGAAGCGGCTTTTTGTCCAGGACCAACTTGGCTCGGTCATCGGCTATGGGCTGAGAGCCAACATGAGCCGACTCTAAAGGCGGTTTCCGCATCCAATTCCTATTCACATCTGACCGGGCCTTCACGCCACAGAGCCTACTCTCTCCAATTATACCTCAGTTCTCACAATCGCCTATCAATACTTGGAACTACCTATATGATAGAGTCGTCGCACGCCACCAGATGCCTGGGAGGCGTCGCAATTTGCCCCATTGGCTAATGTGGGCCCTATGGTGGAACACATCTCCCTTGTGGGCCTCAATCTGGCTCAGGATGGCCTGATAGAGTTCACCAGCGGCGGCGATGGCAAACCGTCCGTCAGGGTGCAGGAGAGCAATGCCAGGCATAGCCTCAGCATAGAGGCGGCGTGTACGTTCTATCTGAAAGCGCAGAAAAGCACGCCAACGATCGTCCACGCGGCCAGCCGCAATGTCGGCCTCACCGAGTCCAAAGGCCGCCAATTCCTCTAAGGGAAGGTAGAGACGTCCTGCGCGCCAGTCTTCCCCTACATCGCGCAGGATATTGGTCAATTGCAAGGCCACGCCCAATTTGATAGCATACGAAACAGCCCGTATGCTCTGAAAGCCAATGATGTGCATCGCCATCAGCCCCACCGTGGAAGCAACCCGATAGCAGTAGGCAGACAGATCATCAAAAGTGTGATAGCGTGGCGGATTCACATCGTGGGCGATACCATCCAATAATTGCTCGGCATAGCGCGAGGGTATGCGATAACGCAGCCTGGTATCGGCCCAAGCCAGAGACACCCAATCATCCATAGAGGCAGAAGGGGACAGGGACCGACGGCGCCAGTCTTCCAGATCGGTTAAAGCGCCAATCGTGGCGCGATCCACGAGATCATCGCTGACCCGGCAAAAAGCGTAAAGCGCGCGAACGGCCCGGCGCTTATCCTGCGGAAGTAATGCCGAAGCCAGGTAGAAAGTACGGCTATGAGATCGGGTGATTTCGGCACAATAGGCATAAGCCCTGTCGAGCAACCCCTTATCGGCAGCCACAGGTTCTACCGACGTAGGGTGCTCCAACGCTTCGTAAGCCCACGTTAACAGTCTATGCTCCCAAGACGGCATCTGGACGTTCATGAGACATGTTCCTATGCTGGATCTGGTACGAGAACCTCACGCCGCAGCGGCATCTTCTGCTCCTTCTGAATACGCTCTACCACCAGCCGTGCAGAAAGCAGAACGATGGGCAAGCCAGTTCCCGGATGCGTGCTTGCGCCCACGAAGTAGAGGTTATGGTAACGAGGATGCCGATTATGGGGGCGCATGTAACCTACTTGCCTAAAATTGTGACTTAAGCCGAAAGCAGCCCCTTTCGCCAGGTTGAGTTCGCGCCAGTAGTCAGGAGGTCCCATCGTCGCCTCAAACACGATGCGCCTTTCCAGGTCATGCAAGCCTAGATCACTCAGGCGGCCCAACACGGTCGCGCGTGCCCGTTGCTGCAACGCCGGCCAATCTTGCGGAGACCGCTCGTTAATATGCCCTACCGGAACCAAAACCATGATGCTGTCACCATCGGGCGGCGCGAAAGTGGGATCGGTGCGCGCAGGGGCACACACATAGAATGACGGCTCATCCGGCAGGGTCAGGTCGCGAAAGATGCGATCAAAGGACTGCCGATAAAGATGATCTGCCAGAAAGACGTTGTGGTGAAGCAAAGCCGGAGACCGTGAACCTTTGACGCCCCAATAAAACATCAACGCTGAGGAAGTGTACCTCTTGTTTCTCAGGCGAGCTGCCGCGCCGTCATCGGGTAGGAGTTGGGCATACACATATGGAAGATCGGCATTAGCGATCACGATGTCTGCTTGCATACGTTCTCCGTTAACAAGGGTAATCCCCACTGCCTGTGCTCCTTCCACATCAATCTGGGCGACAGGCGCATTATACACAAAACGAACCCCTAAACCGTCGGCAAGAGCCACCAAGCTCTCAATGGCCCGATACATGCCGCCGCGCGGGAACCAGACCCCTTCGGCCAACTCGGTATATTGTAAGAGAGAGAAAGTAGCAGGCGCGTCGTAGGGGCTCAGACCCAAGTACATGTTCTGAAAGGTGAACGCGGCCTGCAGGCGCGCATCGCGGAAATAACGAGCGGTGTTCGCCTGATGCTTGACCAAGGCTTTGAGTTTCACAAGCAACGGCAGGTTAGCTGGGCTAAAGAACTCCAGCCAGGAGAAGAAATTGCGCCCCACAAAACGCTCTAGAGATACCCGGTAGTGGCGATGCCCCTCGGCAAGAAAGCGTAAAAAGGCCTCAAACGCGCCGGGTTCCATACCATCCAATTGCGCGCGCAGGCGCGACAGGTCAGAGGTCAAATCTAGCACAGTACCATCGTGGAAGTGCACCCGATAGGTGGGGTCCAGGCGCACCAGATCCAGATGATCCTCCATGCGTTCACCCAAGGCGCGATAAGTCTCGGCCCAGATCTCTGGCATCAGAAAGAGAGTTGGGCCCATGTCAAACCGAAAGCCATGCTTTTCTAAGCTTGCGGTGCGTCCGCCGGGGCGTGCGTTCTTTTCTACCACCGTCACCCGATACCCAAGTCGCGCCAGGCGAGCGGCAGCAGCGATGCCCCCCATGCCTGCACCAATCACCAAGACCGTAGTCATGCCGAACACCTTCTCTGAAATATTTGAACACAATCAATATATCAGAATACCAGATTTTGTCAAGTTATTGCCCTTACATTGTATAGATTATCTTGACAAGATACTGCTTGCGTGATATATTACTCGGTGTGACCATCAATACAAATACCCTAAGGAAGCGAGAACAGATGGGCTCGGAGGGGAACAAGAAAAGAGAAAATTATGAATGACGAACCGCTTTACAACATCGGCGTGGTTTCGCGCATGACAGGGATTTCGGTGGCGACTTTGCGTGTTTGGGAACGGCGCTACGGATTCCCCAACGCGAGCCGCACACCGGGCGGTCATCGGCTTTATACGGAAAGAGAGATCGCCCGCTTGCGCTGGGTCAAAGCGCAAACCGACAAAGGGCTACATATAGGGCAGGCCATACGAAACCTGGAACATTTAGAGAAGAGCGGGCATTTCCCCGAGAGCTTGCCGCAGCATGATAGAGAATCCGGCCAAAAAGCCGAAGGTTTTTCGCGAGAGGCCTTGCGAGATAACCTGACCACAGCCTTGCTATCTCATGACCTGGAGACCGCCGATCGGCTACTCGGCGAAGCGCTTCCCATTTATCCCTTAGAGGCGCTCATCTTGGATGTCATCGGGCCAACGTGGGCCGAAATTGGCGAAGCTTGGATGAGCGGTCGCATCGGTGCCGCTACGGAACATCTAGCTACCAGCTACCTTCGCCACCGGCTTCTGATGTGGTTAGCTTCCGGCCCCCCTGCCCGTCGGCTGCGCCCCGTCGTCTTGGCCTGCGCGCCAGGAGAATGGCACGAGGGGAGCCTGCTCATGTTCGGCGTGCTGCTGCGTCGCCAGGGCTGGCCTATCGCCTATCTCGGCCAATCTCTGCCGTTGCCCGATCTGGCAAGATTCGTGAAGGAAATAAGGCCCTTGGCCGTTGTCCTTGTGGCTATGACCGAAGAACCTGCGCGCGCGCTCACGGAATGGCCCCGATGGTTACCGGAAGCCCATAGCAACAACCGGCCTCTTATCGGCTTCGCAGGTCGCATCTTCACCTTAGTGCCCGAGTGGCGCGCGAAGGTGCCGGGAATTTTCCTGGGCCCTTCCCTGGCGGAAGGATTAAAGAATCTGGACGCCCTGCTACGGGAGATCACCGGTGTCCTGGTGTGATGACAGGCCCCAGCAGCGAACCAACGAAGGCGGCTTGGTGATCTGTGACAAAATCCGCCAAATATGATATACTGGGCCCGGTGCTGTAGCCTCGCGTGGGACAATATATAAAGGTCGGGGACGGAGTCGGCTGTGACTATCGTGCAAAGCAAGTCCGCATCGCAACGGGTCCTAGAGATAGGGCTTTTCCTGGTTTTCCTTGTGGCGCTAGGCTATTTCGTCTTTCTTGGCTACGGCGCGATCCCGCGCCGCCCGCGCGTTCCCTTTGGCGCGGGAGTGGTGTTTGACGGCCAGAGAGCATTCCAGGCCGTGCTCACCCAACACCAATTCGGTATCCGCCGTGACACCGGTTCCGAAGGCTGGCGTCGGACAGGCGTGTTTATCAGC